>Ga0041059_1001302_pt1 | contig 19984 bp, 14 predicted proteins | sample AraColnosormetaG_FD_56232 | JGI IMG/M metagenome (GOLD analysis project Ga0041059, IMG submission 56232) | Arabidopsis roots microbial communities from North Carolina, USA - Col MF nosort | ecosystem: Host-associated > Plants > Roots > Unclassified | place: USA: North Carolina | collected... | reverse complement strand
ACAGTTACTTCCTTCACTTCTTTGGGTATTTTTTTTTTTTTTTAATCTATTTTGCTCTGCATATTGCTTCACATGTTCTAACTAAGTAATTAACTATAGTTTTAGTAACTCTATAATATGGCCTTTCGAGATAGTGACATTCACTTATTCTAAGAGAATAGTGGTTAGGCGTAGTTTTTTTTTAATGTCCCATCTTGGTTCTAGTGCTACAACGTAAAATTCATGAAAATTTTGGGAACTTAGTGACTCATTAGCTTTAATCATATATCTTAAATTGTACACAACTGCAGATTAGGCTCCATGGTTGCTATGCTCAGTTACTCCCAAGTCGCATCCTACACAGTGTCTCTACCACCCATGAAGCTGGAATCTAGCATTTTAATAAAAGCAGGTTGGCTTGAGAAAGAATTTCAAACAGTAAGTTTCTATTCTGAGTAAACAGTATTGTAGCTGTATTTTCTCATACATGATGCTAGAAACAATTGTCGCCCACCATCAGCTTTCTTTTCAGTTTACATTTTCTGCCAAATAGTATGTCTTGCTTGGGTCAAGGGCTGGCAAAAAAATTGCAAAATGAATACGCAAGATGATCAATTTTTGTGCTGATTGTTTATATTTTCTTGTTCAGGTATTCACTAAAGGGATCTCCTTGTTCGAGGACGCTGCTGGTTTTCTTAAGAGACTAAGATCACAATTCACAAATTCAGATCTCAGATATCAGCGTGCACGCAAACTCCTTTCTAACATTGAGGAGTTGCTGAAGCACGAGCGTTGCATATTTGAGGTTAGCTTTGTGACAGTTCCATATGGTATACAACTATCTTTATTAAGTGTTAGAGACAGGCTTATTAATATTTAATGCCTACAAATAGGAAAACATCAAGAACTCGTTCGACAAGGCTAAAACCATAGATGATGTTTCACACAGACTGCTCCGCTTAAACCGCATGAGGTGGGAACTTCTGCTTCAAGCTCTCATCTGGAACTACCGGTTGCAGTCGCTGGTTTTATCTGATCGTTTGCTACCTTCAAGTGATGAGACGAAGATATATGAACAAGGTTTGAAGACTGTTTCCGAGGCTGGAATGACCAGATATGAAAATGATAACAAAGTTTCTGATTCTGGTAGCAATGGAGGCATAGACACTCCACTTGTTGAACACAAGGATATACCAATCGCTGGAGCGTCTGTTGGGGACAATGATCAGATGGCAGAATCCTATGTGCCTGAAGATAATGAATCGCAAACTTTGTGCAGCTCCAGTCCCGATACAACCTCTCCCATCAACAATCATTTTGACACTCATTTGGCTGTTAATGTACATTCAACCAATGGACAAGAAGCGGACAAATCAATTCCAGTTACTGGAGAGTCTTTGGATGATGAGGTTTCTACCTCTAATGGGCCACACATCTTAGGTTGGGATGAATGGTTTTGGCTGCCATTTGAGGAACTACGCTCGAAGCGGATTGTTGATATTGAGAAGGAATACTTGTTGAAATTCGAGTATGTTAACAACTTTACCCAAGAAAACCTACAGACGGTGAACCAGATAATCACCGAGGAAAGTTCTCGTCTGCGCATCTCGTTGAGGGATGATGATTTTATTGTGTCAGACTATGAAGACGAGCTGTCCAGCCTAATTGCTTGTGCACTTGCCCATCTGAACAATGAAGAGAGCAAAAAGCCTCTTTCAAGGTGTATACATGGATCTCTTCAAGGGTTCTTAGATAATAATCAGGATTCTAAGCAAACTGACCGAGACGTTTCCCGTTTCTCGAGTGAGAGTACAAATCGGTTGGAAACACTACCCCCTCCAGAGGTCCTCGTTACTTTTGGGTCAGTCAAATCAGTTGGAAAACCCAAGTACTCTATCGTGTCCCTGTATGCAGATGATTTCCGTGACCTCAGAAAACGCTGTTGTTCATCAGAGCTTGACTATATAGCTTCACTAAGCCGCTGTAAGCCATGGGATGCCAAAGGTGGGAAGAGCAAATCCGTGTTCGCTAAGACTTTGGATGATAGGTTCATCGTAAAAGAGATCAAGAAGACAGAGTACGAATCATTTGTGACTTTTGCTACGGAGTATTTCAAATACATGAAGGACTCGTATGATTTAGGCAACCAGACTTGTCTTGCCAAAGTTCTTGGGATCCATCAGGTATTTAGAATCATCTTTTGATCATATGACCATGAGCATTTTACCTAATCATTGTTATAAAATGGATTGGTCTTAGTTCTAAGGATCTTTGATTCCTATTTTCAGGTAACTGTAAGGCAGCCAAAGGGTGGCGGGAAAGAGATACGGCACGACCTGATGGTCATGGAGAATCTGAGTTTTAGCAGAAAAGTTACTCGCCAGTATGATCTCAAAGGCGCTCTACATGCTCGTTTCACAGCCACTTCTGCTAATGGCGAAGACGATGTTCTATTGGATCAGAACTTTGTCAACGACATGAACAAATCCCCGCTTTACGTTAGCAAAACATCAAAACAAAATCTCCAAAGAGCGGTTTATAACGACACCAGCTTCCTAACCGTGAGTTTTCCTCATCTCTCTTTCTCTTAGTATAATCATACATATGTTCACTTAGTTCTATTTCTATTGTGTTACACAATCCACTTATCGTAAATGGAAAACAAATGGCAGAGTATAAACGTGATGGACTACTCGCTGCTGGTTGGAGTTGATGATGAGAATCATGAGCTAGTGTGTGGGATCATCGATTATCTGAGACAATACACATGGGACAAGCAGTTAGAGACATGGGTGAAATCGTCTTTGGTGGTACCAAAGAATGTGCAGCCGACAGTGATCAGCCCGATTGATTACAAGACAAGGTTCAGGAAATTCATGAAAACGCATTTCTTGTGCGTCCCTGACCAGTGGTGCGACCAAGGAGACTCGTAAGGGCAAAAAGCATATGATTATAGCTTGAAAGTAGAAGTTATTTGATTATAATCGGTCTATATCTCTCATATATATTGATTAAAAAAAAAAATATATCTCTCTCATATGATTCTTTCATTTGATTTTTTACTTCACTTGTATATAGAGACAACTCCAGTTTTTATCTACCCCATCATTGTGCAGTTTTTTAGCAAGTTTCTGGGGTGGATTTAAGTGATTGGATTGTCTCTTGTGTCTGTCTTTTCTCCATTTCATTGAAAGGCAGATTCAGGCAAGTGAAAGTCTGTACTAAAAAAAACAAAGTGTCAGTTGGTACATGTGAAAGTATTGTTTTTGTATAAGAAAGAAGAAATCAAAAAAGTGTTTATTGTTACATTTGTTTGTCAAAACATTTAGTGTTTGGTAACCCCAAGTCACTAGCCTAACCGCTACAACTTTCAATCCCTTAGCGATCATTCGACCCAAGTTATGCAGAAATATGAATCTAGCCGTATTTTAGGGAGTTTAATCGAATTCATCGACAAATCACTAACCCGACCATTAGGTCCAACCACATGAACCGGTAAGTCATGCATCAAAACGTGGTCACATACTCGAGTTGGCACTATGGATTGATAATGAAACCTCTTACATGATTCAATATTTTCTGTGAACCCTAAGGAACATGGATTTTAAAGTGGCCATAACAATGTTCGTAAACGAAACAAGTACAAAAGAAAAGACCAACAAAGTAAAAGGAACACTTTCTATCTTTTGGATTGGTTGCATTATTTAGATACATTGACATCGAAGTGGAACGGAAGCACCTGCTGGTTTTCTCCTCTCCCTAATCACTGCCTCCTTCACCATTGGCACCTTCTGCTGAACCTTCTTCCATATGTGATTCACCGCACCATTGGGTTCAATAGGTCCAATCCCATCGGCATGACCATTATCATACACAAAAACTGACTGAACCTTTGCTATTCTACTTCTCAATGTTTCCTTCTCTCTTTCAGAGAACCTTCCGAGATGATTAGCCAACCATTTAGGTGTTAATGCATCACTTACAGAGGCAAAAACCGAGAATTCTGAGTAATCGATTATTCCCTCAAACGGGAGCTCTATGGTGTCGCTGACAATCACAGGGATGCATAGACTTTGAATGGCATCAAAGAGACGGCATGAAGTGGGAGTGTCACCAGCTGGATGTAAGCAGAACTCTGAGTTTCTCATTCCTCTTATCGACTGTTCCCTTCCTGTTGCATTAGGAAAACCTTCTTCCATGACAACGCCAGGCTCATTGACCAGCAAGTCCCATAGTTTTTCTCTGATTAACCCTCCCTATCAAGTTAAAATTATACAAATTCGTTTAAGAGATCTTGACACCAAAACACTAAGTAGAGAACAGACCATTTTGCTAAGTATACACACCACTAATCAATTCTAATGTCGCCACACAGTATGCATATAAGTAAACACAAATGCAAACAAATAGTCGATGCCCAAATCTTTCCAAAATTGAACTACACTAAAACTTTCAAAACAACAGTACATTTACTCTGTCAATGATACCTCATGAGCCATGAACTCACTCACTCACAAGAGCAATGTAGCGATTCGGATAAAGAAATGAGTTTCGTAAGAATAGTTACCCGATGTCTGTGCTTAGCGCCTTTAAAATAAAGAAGGCTATGACGTCTCTGGTTCTGAGACAAATCCAGTCTAGGAAGCAAATGCGTATATGGAACAATCACATCCTTAATGACAGAGACTTGAGTATGCTGAATCCTCTCAGGCAAGCTAGTCCCATTAGACGACTTAGAATCTTGCCTAAACCATCCTCCAAAATCCACCACAAGAAGAATAGATAAAGCAATCTCCTCACGAACATGCCACATTGCAACAGGGTCTGCCAAAGAACGCTTCAACATTTTAACTTAACCTGACACACAACACAATCCACACATATAACTTATATAAGCTTCTACACCAAATCTACAGACACACACCCACATGACACAAACTTACTCAAATCTCTAAACTAGAAGATCCAGAACAAGTTACAAAGACATGAACTTTGAATGATAAAAAGAGAAACTTTTTAGTACCCGTTAGAACAAAAACGTGATCACGACCATTAGATCGTTTCCAAGCTTTAGTGTTCTTGACAAAATCAAGCACTTGTCTCTGTCTTTGATAATCTTCGTTACCAGACTTCTTTCTAAACGAACCTTTACCATTTCCAAGCTCCATCTCTGCACTTAACGTCGCAAAGAAAGGCACGAAGACTACATCAGCGTCAGATTCACTAAAAACCCTTTTAGCAAAAGATCCAATTCGTTTCTCTGGTGAGGTTTCTAGGTCTCCCATGATCCAGTACTCAGCACTGTATTGCTTGATCAACGGGTTCTCTGGGTACGGTGGGTATTTATCGGGTGAATGGGTTTTACGGGTCGGGTGATCTGGGTCACTGGGTATACGTGAATCTGGAGTAGAAGAGGACCAGTATTTGTCGATAAGACCATAGTTTAGGGATCTTGGAAGCTCAGCTACATAGACATTGATACCGTTTTGGAGAGTGTTGTGTGAAATGCTCGGATTTGGATTGGAGATTAAGGAATTGGAGAAGAAGAAGAGAAGAGAGACGACGAAGAGGAGAGAGAAAGAGAGGAAGATAGAAGGAATTGAACAGAGAGGTCTAGTAGACGCCATTGATGCGATCTTAGGAACCATCTTCGATTTTGCTTCGCAGGAAAGATCTCTGCTTTTGCTTCACAGGACAGAATGGGTTATTGTAACTATGAATCCTCTAGCTGAAGCAGAGGCACACACACTATTTTATTAAATTTATAAACGAAAATAAATAATTTATTAGTAGTTTCTCTAAATTTGTTAGTACTGCTAGTAATGATTTATTATTAGTCTTTCTAAATAATTAAAAATATGAAAGGTTTCTAAATATTTTGTCACCAAATAATAGAAAATTATCAAAATTTAAATTTCAACTGAAATTTGTTACTAAAACTTTTTTGAAATCATAAACTAATAACACCCTTTTAATTTTTATTTAAAACTTTCTAATATAAATAATCACTACTTTTTCCCATCATTTTCATTTAGCCTATTAAAATCTTTTATCATTTCCAGAACATTAGCAGAACATTAGCAGAACTAGAACATATAGACCTAGTAGAGTCAATCTCAAGAAATGAAGAAATATTCGTCCATCGTGACCCCAAACCAAATATCTCGGAGTTAGGATAATAACTTGGAGAAATTGATTCTACGTAATGTAGAGGAAGAATAGACACATGATTTTCATAGTTATAATTATCCCATGTGCTTATATTCAAACCTTGATCACCACCAAACCCACCCTGACTGATCCAAGACCAACAGACCATCCAAAGTCAATCCACCACCAATAGGCCCTCCACTAGTAGATCCACCAACAACAAATGCTTTACCTAAAGACTTATTACCACCATTTCCAGAAACATCAGATTTTACATATTCACTTCCACTATTGATGCCAGTTACTCGTAAGTTGATCATATCACAAGGATTCATATATTTATGAACACCGGATAACCGCTCCATTTATCGAATTTTATTCTCCTCACTTCGTAACTTTATAAATCCGTCACAAATATCTTCATCGTTCATTAGCAACTTGTTTGCTTCCCATCAAAATATATTCATTGGCTCAACTGGGCAATAGTACAACTAATGCATCACCATATGTTGGTTTTAAGCTTTGTCGTGAGTACACCACAATCAGTAACTCATTACGAGATTCTTCTATACATTGAAAGTTGCCATCCATTCGTACCTCAAAATTTGCTCTTCTCAAATGAGTACGTCGTATCGAAGTATTCTGAGCACGTCTGACGTGAAGCTGTCACATGCGTCATGTGTGGAGTACGTCGATTTGTCTCTCTAGGTGATCGAGAGAGTCGTGGCAAATCATCATCATATATATGCTCTAAGATTATAATTCTCCGGAGGAAGTGCGGTTTGACCATCTTCTTAATGTGTCATCCGTGGCATATCATCATTATATGGTTCTTGTTCGATATTAAATTGAACTCCAAGTATTTGAAGTGAATAATGAGAATCTTGCTTAAAATCGTGTTTGTTGTGTGTAACATCTAGTAAATCTTTGAATAGAAAAAACTTTTTATTATTATTATTATTTTTTTTTTTTGAAGAGACTTATTTTGCAACAAAATTATATATTTTTGTTGGTTTTACGAAAATCCTGTAAACAAAATATGATTTATGAGTATACTATTGGTATGCTTACAGGAAATTATATGTTAAACATAATAAAATATGAGATATTACTGCACATTGATCTTTCCACCATGACGGTTTCATGTTGATTTGCTCGGATGATTTAACATATGCACCCATACATTTGGATAATTTTATTGAAAATCAAAAAATTTCTAGATATTTTAACCTGCTTTTCATCTCGGGTTTCTATTTAACCGAATCACCAGCTAACTGGTTGAATAATGTTTTCTTCGATTCTCCGTTTGCAAGAAGCTAATGGTACCCTAATCGTATAGTCTTCCACTTCTACTTCAGGGACTACAAGTTCTAGAAAAATTAATTTTTTTCTAAACATCCATTTATGCTAACCATATTTTAAAATTCTAAAAAATCACAATTAAATTTTTAAAATTTTATATGGATAAAACTATAAAATGATATAAACAAAAAATTTATAAACATACTTGCTTCTTGTACCTCTTTCAACTCTTCTCAATGTTGCTTCACCAGCATTTTATGTCTCGATCGTCCTATACCGACAATTCCACAAATTATCTCTACTATGTGTATTATCTAACCTGCTAGCATCTTCATAATATATCATAAAATTAGAAAATGTAAGAACATTAGTTAAACTATTTATACTTAAAAACATATTTTGAATATTTCCATATTATAGAGATTATAATACATAAAATATACAGCACATAAAAATATTCTAATCAAAACAATATTGCGTTTCTTGTTTTTTTTGCATCACAACGTTTTAATATATATAAATATATATTACACCTACAAAAATAATTATATAAAACTAAATAATTTTTTTAAGATATGTATAATCTGACTCATTCAAAATAAGTGTTAACGGTAGAAACTAAAATTTCCTTAATTAGTGCAACAAAAACAATTAAGTAAAATAATTACAAAAAAAAAACATAATATAAATTTAAATTCATAACATGTTATTCGCAAAAACAAAACGCATGTGATGAATAAGAAATTGAAAAGTACCTTCAATATTGAGTTATGAAAATTTTGGAATGAAATATAAGATTGAGAAAAATTTAACAAAAGCAAAAAAAAAAAAACTTCTCACTATTGTTTTTCGTAGAGATAGAGTATTTGAAAATAGTTTGTTTGTCTAAACTATGAATGCAACCAAATCCTATATATAAGCAAATGTATTCTTGTTTCCAACCACTTCTTTTCATGACAAATTATTAATAACTGATTTTACCGTATTAGAAGATGTGCCATTTAATTAGAAGATATCTTGTACCTTGATTTTTAGTCGGTAATTATTTACTTTGGTTAATTATCCACTTGATAAAGGCTCAGCCCTTAAAAATCAAAGAGTCCTTTTTGGCGGGTATTGCCATGCGGCTTAATTACGACAACTCCTTCCAGAATTGAGTTTCTGCCGCTCGTAAAATTGGTTGCTGCTGCGTTTATATCAAAGTATAAGTCAAATACTGGAGTTTTAAGTAGATCTGTTGGGTCTCGTGTGTTCGTTCAAACATTTATCCTCCCCAAGCTCCAGCAAAGACTTTAACTGTAGCGTTTATCAAGACCGAATCAAACAACACTCGGCTGATACCAGAAACGCAGATCAAGGTATTTTCTTCTTCATCTAGAAGATTGATGTAATGAGGTTTCACTTGCTTCTCTTTCTTGGAATTTAATCTTCTTTTACTTGCATTCAGAAAACCTTGTACAAGCCAAGAGGCTCATCAATTTGCTCATACGAGGTTTAAAGCTGACAAATAATTTACAGAGCAACTTATGAAAAACTGATAGAGGAAGATGCTCAAATTTGGTTTGTTCGCTATGTATTGTGGTTGTGGTTAATGCGTGTTTGACTCTACATGCAATAAGGTTTGACTAAATCCAGGCTTTGGTAACTTACAGAGCAGCTCACAAAAGACTGATAAAGGAAGATGATCAACTATCGACATATAGTTTTTTGTCTATGTGTCATGGTTGTGGTTGATTCACGGTTGACTCCATATTTAGCGGCAATAGAGCAGGTTGATCCCATAGTCAAAATAGTACTGCCAATTGTTGGACGCTTTGACCCAGAGGAATTTGTAACGAGTTGGCAAGGGAACAACCCTTGTGAATGGTTTGGTACAAACTGTTTGGAGGGTATCATCATTGGTATCTCTTTTATTTCCTTGAACTTAATCGGAACTATTTCTCCACATTTTGCAGATCTAACCTCTCTTCGGGTCATAGATCTTTCGCATAACCGACTTAAATGTACCATTCCTTTTGAAATCACAAAGTTGAAGAACCTGACTATTGTGGATGTTTCTTATAACCAACTTCATGGGGAAGTCCCACGCGTTAGAGGAATTGTTATACTCACTGAAAGGAATCCAAACATCGAGTCAACCTGCCTTCTTGTTCCTTCGCCAACAAGGAACAAGAACAAACCAACTGTTTTGGTACTTCTACTTGGGATTTTGGTTGGTTTGGTGGTTGCAGGAGGAGCATCCTTTGGATTCTACCTGTATAGGATAAGGAAGCAACCTAAGAGGCTCCAAGAACCAAATGAAGCAGTGACACTTACTCAGCAGCAATCTAGTGACGAGAGCCTGGTATCTGATGAAAGTTATGTCATTTCGCTCCAGCTTCAATATAGAGTACTCCGCCGCTTTTCTTGGGTTTCCAAAGGCCCCTTACTCCTTACTCGACAACTCAAAACTAATCAGAATCCTCATTTACCCTACATGTAGTATTTAGTTTTGTATAATCAGATCACGCTTTTATTTATCTATTTTTTATTGGTTGATCCCTAGGTACATAACTCACTTCGGGGAATGAGATCCCGTATAATATTTTGACGTTTTTATAATAAAAATCTGTCTTTAATCACTTGTAGTAGGAAAGTTAGGAGATCCTATCTTTTTTTATTTCCGTAAATTATCATTTTCTAGATACGAGGGCAAAACTGTGACAAAAAGTAAAACCCATCTTTTAATTGTCTGATGCTACCCGCACTCATTAGGTAATTATTCAGTAATAAGTAGAGGTACGAAGTAACTCGTAGTAAGAGATATATGTAAGAGTTAGACCTTGGGCCCTATCCTCTCGGATAGATGATCTTGATTGGGCCACTAAAGAAGAATATTGAGGAATTAGACTTATTATTCTATCTAATACTTTGATCCATATAAGCTCATTAATAAGCAGTTTACTTTGTTTTTATAGAAGCAAGCTAGAAGAGAGGAAGTTTTTGAGATAATTATGATACTAAGACCAATGGAAAACACTACTTCTCATTCTTGTTTTTTGTATGGATAGAGAATTTGAAAATAATTCGTTTGTGGAGACTATGAATGCAATCCAATCCTATATATAATCAAATTCATTCTGGTTTCCAACCACTTTTTTTCATTACAAATTATTAATAACTGATTTTATGCCATTGGAAGATGTGCTATTTAATTAGAAGATATCTTGTAACTTGGTTTTTAGTAGGTAAATTATTTACTCTGGTCTTTTCATGTTGGATTTTCTTTTTTCTTTTTATGCACTCTTCATAACTTGTAAAAAACAAGTATATTTTGGAATTTTGTTTTACTTCTAATTGACACATATATTTTTTTTTTCTGATTTATTTTACTCTAACACATACAACCAATCTTTCTTTAAGTAATTTTATGAAGTCAGTTGAAGATTCTCCAATAAAGAGAGTCAATCACACCGCTAGAGAAAATAAGAATTTTGTGCATTTCCTTATATATTAAGTATTAATATGTTTATACGAAAAAAAAATATTGAATGAACATCAAAGTTTAGTTTGTATTTTATCTAAACAACTTTTATGGTTTCGTTTAATAATTATTTGTGGTGTATTTTGCATTCACCAAAAAATAAAAAAATAGAGATTATACAATCAATTGTACATATCAAAGAAGAATTTTGAAGAACAACATGCAACGGTTAAACAATACATATAGTTCTGAATAGAGAAACGGTCAAGCAGATCAAGGAGGTTAAGTGCATATCAAGCGTATTGTGCGATTAAGCTGAAAATGCGAATTAAATGTATCATGCGGTTTAAATATGTTTGTGAACGGAATAACATTTAAAAGCGGTTTGAGTAGTAAAATAAACAAAACACATGTACCAAAATAATTATTAAAAAATATAAATGTTAAAATATAATTTATAAAAATTATGGAAATTAATTTAAATGCAATAATATAAGTAATGAATTTGTTTTGTTTTCTAACTTCACACATATAATAAAAAAAAAGTACTTCTAACTCATGAAATTGTTAATTGTTAAAAATAAAATAAAAATCTTATTAGAAAAAATGAAATACAGTATAACCTCTATAAATTAATACTCTATAAATTAATAAATTATTCCGGTCCCGAGTTGGGATCTGTGTAAATAATGACATTAATCAATAAATTAATAAGATAATAATTTTTTTGAAAGTCCTATGTAAATCTATGGTCTCATCAATATCATAAATTAATAATTATATAAATATATCAACTATATATATATATTATATGTAAAAAAATTCTTTATAATATATTTATAATTTTTTTTGCTTAAATTCATATTTGTTTTTTGTTTGACTATAGTTTTCATATTTTACTGTATCAAAACTATTGGTGTTGTTTTCTAGACATTATTATTATGTTTTACTTGTAACTGGTTCTAGAAAGATATAATCTATAATGAAGGAAATCTTATTGAAATTTTTAAAAAGTTACCAAATTAGTAAAATCTCTCTATAAATTGATAAATATTATTTATTGATAAATTAATACCTCTCTAAAATAATAAAATTTTGTAGTCCCAACATTATTAATTTATAGAGGTTTTACTGTATACTCTATGTTCCTTATTATTTGATTTTCTATAAAAATAATTGCTTTTAAAAAATTGATTTTTTTAGGTTTTTTATGCAATATTAATTGGTTGTAATTGATGAATATGAAACTTCAAGATAAATAATTAAATATCATTGGTTTAGAATTATAAAAATATGTAAATCAAAAAAATATTACATTTATAATCAGTTTTTAATACGTTTTATTAATATGTGTATTTTTTCTAGAAAATCAAGAATTAAGAAACAAAGAGAGTAATAAACTATAGGTGAACTACTTCAAAATTGCAAAGTAACATACTTTTACTCATGAAAAAACTACTCTTGTTTTTTCTTTTGTTACTATAATTAAAAAAATCACACTATAGTTTTTATGATGGATGAGAAGAAAATAGTCCAAACCACAAAGTGTTTACCACTATATTATTTTTTCTTGTTTTTCTTTAATCTTCATAATTGCTCCACTTTTACTAGAATTAAAAAAAAAACTAACTAAGATTAAAAACATAATCAAATAAGTTCTTCAACATTTCAACACTTTTATTTAATATTTTAAATTTTTATATACTTGTATATTTTACCAAAAAAATTTCATATTTTTTTCATACTTAATTCATCAAGTGATATAGAAACAAAATTAAACGTCAAATTTGAGTTAATTTAAAAATTCTACTTTTGGTAAATACAAATAATTTTACTTTGCAATGTTAAAGTATAATAATTTTGTTTTAAGTAAATAAGTGGCAAAACAAATTTTGTAAATGAAGAATCTATTTCTTTACTCAAATCCATACTATTGATTTAGAAATAAAAGCAATTCATACAACTGAATAGAAATTATGTCATCAAAAATTATTTTGTCCTTACAAAACAGGAATATAATACTAGTATTTTATAAATTTACATTAGTAAGCACCACTTTTCTTCCTCGAACTCAATAATCCAAATGAGACACTTTCAAAACTTCATCTATTCCTTTGTAAATTAACTTTTAACACTGTTTCTAAACTTGCGTGTCATCTTCTCGATATTGTCAAGAAAAGTTATCATGTTAGATTCACTATACCCAAAAAGTTTCCATTATTCTTCTAAGAAAATCATCTCTTCAATATTTTTTTCTTCCTCTTTCATGGGTATCAATAGTTTCATTTCTACATAGTTTTACTCCTATCTTTATCTTGTCAGTCATGATTAAAATATAATAAAAATAAATTTCATGTTGGTTTTTGTCGAAAATAGTATTTATCCAAGCATTATCGCCATCACTTGTCAACATAAATTTTTTACATGGATCGTTAATTTATAAAATAAATAAAAAAAAATATAATAATCTCTTGTTAAAAAATTAGACATCACGTTTCTTAGTTTTCTCTATTGCTCATTTTTGATCTATTACATGGATGATAATCAACATTTAGTCTAACAAGAGGATCTTATTCATTGCCATTTATTCCTAATTTACCATCAATTACAATTCTATTACCACCAATCATCTATCCAGAAATCGAAACATTCGTATAAAAATAACTAAAAAACCTTAAAAATCTAATATTTAAAACAAAACAAATGTCAATTGAGAAAACTCCAAAACGGATGGGAAAACAGATTTTAATAACAAACAATTCCATTTTAATACAACTAAAACCATATTATATACACTACAATCTTATCTCATTCTTTATTATGAAAACCTGTTTTAAAACAAAATAAATATAATACACAATTTTACCCAACTAAAAAACAATATTTGAACATAATATGACATTTTCAACTTTATACTATAATATTCTTTTACTTCAAAAAACAAAAACATTACATCTGTAATGTAACACAGATTATAATCTAGTTTATGTGTAAAATTTTAAATATAACTAAAAACAATTAAAAAAATAATAATATTAAATGTATATATAGAGTAGAACATATATTCACATTCTAAAATTATAATTCTTCTGTTTCATATTAGTTGTAGTTTAAGATTTTTACACACATATTAAGAAATTATAAAACTATCATTTAATCTACATCTTTTATATAAAAACATTATTTATTATAATCAATTCAACCAATAAAAAAATATATAATTAAAATAGAATTAATTAGAAAATATTAAATATATTTATTTATTTGTATAGAAAGTTAAAAACAATAGAAATAGAGGGAGTAGTATTTATGATTCGCTCCGTTTTTATCGAATAATTAGTATTGCTATTTAGAATTAGGATTATCTAGATTTTTCAAACTGAAATGGATAAAAGAATTCAAGTACAATCTGATTATTATTTTCAAATCCCAGATGCACTCTTTCGACAATTAAGTTTTTTTTTATTATTATTGTGTAAAATCTAAAATTAAGTTAAACGAAGATTTTTTAAAATTCTCTCGTAGTTCATAATGGAGACGCTCATTTAAAATTGTCAACTTTGACGACTAATTACAATATCTAAGAGTAATTAATTAAAGAGAAAAAGAGTCTTCATTGATAACAGAAGAGAGAGAGAAGAAGAAGAAGAAGCTTCACAATCGTAACAATGGCGGTGAAGACGCCATTTCTCAAACTTCTCCCTCTTCTTCTCCTTCTCCTCCACTTCCCTTTCTCATTCTCTACCATACCTCTCGGCTCCGTTATTTACGCCTCCGGTTCCAACCAGAACTGGCCATCTCCCAATTCCACTTTCTCCGTCTCCTTTGTTCCATCTCCTTCCCCTAACTCCTTCCTCGCCGCCGTCTCTTTCGCTGGAAGCGTTCCGATATGGTCAGCAGGAACCGTTGACTCACGAGGATCTCTTCGTCTTCACACCTCCGGCTCTCTCCGTCTCACCAACGGCTCCGGAACCACCGTCTGGGACTCTAAAACCGATCGTCTCGGTGTTACTTCCGGTTCGATTGAAGATACCGGTGAATTCATCCTCCTCAATAACCGAAGCGTCCCGGTTTGGTCTTCCTTCGATAATCCGACGGATACAATCGTCCAATCGCAGAATTTCACCGCCGGTAAGATTCTCCGATCTGGTCTTTACTCGTTTCAGTTAGAGAGAAGTGGGAATCTTACTCTTAGGTGGAACACTAGCGCGATTTACTGGAACCATGGACTTAATTCTTCGTTTAGCTCGAATCTATCGTCTCCTAGATTAAGTTTACAGACTAATGGAGTTGTTTCGATCTTCGAATCAAATCTTCTTGGAGGAGCTGAAATCGTTTATAGTGGCGATTACGGTGATAGCAATACGTTTAGGTTCTTGAAGTTAGATGATGATGGGAATTTGAGAATCTACAGTTCTGCTAGTAGAAACAGTGGACCTGTGAATGCTCATTGGTCTGCTGTTGATCAGTGTCTTGTTTATGGATATTGTGGAAACTTTGGGATTTGTAGTTACAATGATACTAATCCGATTTGTTCGTGTCCGTCTCGTAACTTTGATTTTGTTGATGTGAATGATAGAAGAAAGGGATGTAAAAGGAAAGTGGAGCTAAGTGATTGCTCTGGCAATACAACCATGCTTGATTTGGTTCATACGAGGTTGTTTACTTATGAAGACGATCCGAACTCGGAGAGTTTCTTTGCGGGTAGTTCGCCTTGTAGAGCTAATTGTCTTAGTAGTGTTTTGTGTCTTGCTTCTGTTTCCATGTCTGATGGGTCTGGAAATTGTTGGCAGAAACATCCTGGTTCCTTCTTTACTGGGTACCAGTGGCCATCGGTTCCGAGTACTTCTTATGTTAAAGTGTGTGGTCCAGTGGTGGCTAACACACTCGAAAGAGCAACAAAAGGCGACGATAACAACTCGAAAGTGCATTTGTGGATTGTCGCGGTTGCTGTAATAGCTGGGCTTCTTGGTTTGGTTGCAGTAGAGATAGGTCTCTGGTGGTGTTGCTGTAGAAAGAATCCTCGGTTTGGAACTTTGTCGTCTCACTACACTTTGCTTGAGTACGCTTCTGGTGCACCTGTGCAGTTTACTTATAAGGAGCTGCAGCGTTGCACCAAAAGTTTCAAAGAGAAGCTTGGAGCTGGAGGGTTTGGAACTGTGTATAGAGGCGTGCTCACTAATAGAACCGTGGTTGCAGTGAAGCAACTTGAAGGAATAGAGCAAGGAGAGAAGCAGTTTAGAATGGAGGTTGCTACCATTAGCAGCACACACCATCTGAATCTAGTCAGACTGATTGGATTTTGCTCCCAGGGAAGACATAGGCTTCTCGTCTATGAGTTCATGAGAAATGGATCTCTCGATAACTTCCTGTTTACTACTGATTCAGCGAAGTTCTTGACTTGGGAGTATCGGTTTAACATTGCCCTTGGGACGGCTAAGGGAATAACTTACCTCCACGAGGAGTGCCGCGACTGCATTGTACACTGCGACATTAAACCGGAGAACATTCTCGTAGATGACAATTTTGCTGCCAAAGTCTCGGACTTTGGACTTGCCAAACTCTTGAACCCAAAAGACAACAGATACAACATGAGCAGTGTTAGAGGAACAAGAGGCTATTTAGCTCCTGAATGGCTCGCAAATCTTCCCATAACCTCAAAATCGGATGTCTATAGCTATGGAATGGTCCTACTAGAGCTAGTTAGCGGTAAAAGAAACTTTGATGTCTCGGAGAAAACGAACCACAAGAAATTCTCGATCTGGGCATACGAGGAGTTTGAAAAGGGCAACACCAAGGCGATCCTAGACACACGTTTAAGCGAAGATCAAACTGTTGATATGGAACAAGTGATGAGAATGGTTAAGACAAGCTTCTGGTGCATACAAGAGCAGCCATTGCAGAGACCGACAATGGGGAAAGTGGTTCAAATGCTAGAAGGAATCACAGAGATAAAGAACCCACTATGTCCAAAGACCATAAGTGAAGTATCGTTTTCAGGGAACAGTATGAGCACGAGCCATGCATCTATGTTTGTTGCTTCGGGTCCGACTCGTTCATCTTCTTTTTCTGCTACACGATCGTTTCAGACAATGGGGATCACATCGTCTGGACCAGCTTCCACAAGGATCAGTGAAGGCTCTATGCTTGGATCTTAAAAGTGTTGTATTGTGATTACTAATGTCTAGGTTGTTTTGATTTACTTATTTGCATACGTTATAATTGTATAGGAACACTTCAAAGCTATATCTACTTACTATTTATCTGAGATAAATTATATACGCATATTCAAAGTTGTGGAATGGTTTTAAGAAGTTCCACAAGTTTTAATATGACATTTCTAGGAATTTAGACCTTCAAGGTAAAATTGCATATACTATAATGTTATTATTATCATTCTCGGGGTTGAAACAAATTTAAGATCTCAATTTCTTCCAATATTGTTGCGTGTACGTCGTCTCATGCGAGCTTAAGAAACTCGTCGTGGGAAGAAAAATAAAAGCAAAAGCTGCCACATTTCTTAACTCAAAAATTCATTTGTGTGATTTTTATTTGGTTATATGTACATTAACTTTGTTTGTAACGTTTTTTTCATATAACTTTTGTCCACGGAATTAAGTATTAAGCAATTTGTAAAACTTATTATTTGAAAAAGATAAACATCTTTTCTAATAGCAGTTAAAAGATTATAGAGACATTTAAAACAAGAAAAACGTTAGAATCACAAAAACGGCGTCATATTCAAAGTAAATAAATTTCGATCCTCACGAAGACATTTATTTGTCAAAGTTGGTTTATCTCACCTGGTTAGTTTGATCATCAAACTCCAACACCTATGTTAATTTATATATATCTCATAATTATTAGTCACCCACATATTTTCAATAAACATTTATATATCTTATCAATATAATTGTCAGGTGCCTTTTTTTGTTCTTTGTATAAAGAAGAGTGTGGGGGCAATAATTATTAATTAGTTACAAAAATTATATATTGGAATGTGGAATCAAAATATTCATGATGAATTGCGATGGAGACAGAAGAATAACTCAAAAGACAAAAATTTGAACAATGTGGATTTCATGAATCATTTAATTGGTTCAAAAGAGAGGCAAAATTCTTCCGACCAATCTTACCATTACATTAGCAGTTTTTTGGGTTAACAATTAAGTTAGCAGTTAAATAAGTAACCTAATATTTAGCTCATCATTGAAAAATTAAAAAAATATTAGAAAATTAACTATCTTACTAGATTTTAACCCGCGATACACTTTAACCCTCGGTACACTTTAACATGCGGTACATTGCAAAACTATTTTCTTTTTAAAATAAACGTTTAAGTTGTTTAATAAAATATGTTTAATAAGATATGATTTAATGTTTTGTATTTTCTAAATGTACAACTCTTATATTTATATATTTTTAGTGTACAATTACTATGTTTAATTTTCTATTTTAGAAGTATAAGAACAATAACATACAATTCATTAAGTTAAAATCTAGATTATAACTAAATAATTTAGACTTAAATTATATTTATTTTGAATATTGTTTGTTCTGTTTAGATTCAACAACAAACATATATTCCAATCATTTATAGCTTTATCTTTTATGTAATAAATAAGTTATGGCCATCGCATCCCATTTATTTAAATAAATACTAAATGATACTAATAATTATTTTCCTACATCAGCAAATTATTTTTGTTTTTAAGCTTCTTATCTTTGACTATGTTATAAACTACAATATAAAGCTATTATGACACCAAAAAAAAGAAAAAGAAAAAAAAGCTATTATGATTGCCGCACAAGGTGATTTGGTAAAACATTGTAATTTGAAGCCTACTTTAGATTATGTCGTCCTTTATTTGGTACAAAGACAACATTCATTTTCCAAACTAGATAACTTATCACCATAAACAGTTTTTATTTCTTTTTTTTCATATAAGTTACATTTAAAATTTGTAAATCATAGTATCCTTTTTTGTGCAACAATCACATAGTAGTATTTTATTCCTTAAATTTCTAGAAAAAAAATCCACATTATTAACTATTTTAATACAATTTAAATATATGAAATGAAGAAAAAACTCTTTACCAAAATCTGAATACTCGTGATGCTATTACACTCAATCTATGATAACTTTTTATATCTTTTTTCTACCTTTACTTTTTTATTTATGAATTTTCTCCAATCATGATAATTGAAGTATCTATTCACATAATACTTTATTTTATGTATGATTCGACTTAGTAGTTTTATTTGAATATGAATTGGCTGAACTTCCTAGTTCCATCATTATATATTAACTAGTTGTGAGTGCTGACATAATTGCAATGATAGATTTCAGAAAATATTTATTAAAAATATAAACATATTTTATAGTATCATTTGGTTTATGTCTCCAAAATATCCGGTTTTGCAAGTACAATAATAGGTAAAGTAAAATTTTTAATTTATTGAATGACTATATACTTCGTCTTATACAATTTTCTTTTCAAAATATCATAAAATAAATACTACACTCAAATTTTTAGAATGTAGATTGTATGAATTAGAAAGAAAGCTCAATATCACGATAACAAGGGGATTTTATTTTATTTATGGATGATGAAAACAAAAGTACATAATACAAACGCATGCAACAACAAATAAGAGAAAAATAAAAATAGAACAAGACACCAGTAACATTTTCGACCCCTTTTTATTACATATGTTTTGATTCTTAATTCAACTTGAGAGACTCTTCCTGGACTTCAAATTTTTTACCTCCTCTTTTGAATGAATATCTTCTTCACCATGTTGCAGAATTCACTACATGCAAACAACACAAAAAATAAAATATCAATGTCTCTCAAGATGTTAACTAATCTTTCAATCGATAGAAATAGAAAGGAAACTTACGGCCATGGATCGTCTCCAACAAGCATCTTATCTTCGTCACTATCTGTGAAAGCTATTTCCCATTGGTTGCGAGTTTGCAATTGACCTTTGATATCAAAGAGCTTCTCCAATTCTAGTATTAGCTGATCATATCCATTAAGAACACTTAAATCCACAGCTCTTCCTATTGTTACACCTTGCATTTG
>Ga0041059_1001301_pt1 | contig 19989 bp, 18 predicted proteins | sample AraColnosormetaG_FD_56232 | JGI IMG/M metagenome (GOLD analysis project Ga0041059, IMG submission 56232) | Arabidopsis roots microbial communities from North Carolina, USA - Col MF nosort | ecosystem: Host-associated > Plants > Roots > Unclassified | place: USA: North Carolina | collected... | reverse complement strand
TATTAAAATCTTTTTCCCGGTTTGGATTAGATTTTCAATAATTTAATTATGAAGTTGAATTAAAAAAAAAAAAGAGTAACAAATCAACTTATTAATTAATTTTAAAATTGTGATGAGTCTATTTAATGAGAATTTTAGAGATTAAAATAATGATGAGGTCCAGAAAAAGAAAGTGCTTTATATATAGATTTCCAACTATATATGTATAGCAGCAGTATTTTACCAATCTATATAATAATCACTAATCCCTCCCTAATGCAATTTCATAACGAAGCTAACTAAGGGGTAATCTCGTCAACAAGTCTCTATATAACCCAACACACAAACATTTGGCACATAACTTAACCTACATAGTACATACCAAGAAGAAGAAGAGGCAAAGAAAAAGATGATAACGGGAAACGAATTCTACACGGTGATGTGTGCCATGGCACCACTCTACTTCGCCATGTTCGTGGCTTATGGATCGGTAAAGTGGTGCAAGATCTTCACGCCGGCGCAATGTTCCGGAATCAACCGTTTTGTCTCCGTTTTCGCCGTCCCAGTCCTCTCTTTCCACTTCATCTCACAAAACAACCCTTACAAAATGGACACAATGTTCATCCTCGCCGACACTTTGTCCAAAATCTTCGTCTTCGTTTTGCTCTCTCTATGGGCCGTTTTCTTCAAAGCCGGTGGTCTCGATTGGCTCATCACTCTATTCTCAATCGCTACTCTCCCTAACACTCTCGTTATGGGCATACCTTTGCTTCAGGCCATGTATGGAGATTACACTCAAACCCTCATGGTCCAACTCGTTGTTCTTCAATGCATCATTTGGTACGTTATCAAATTACTATCCGTTCTTTATTCATTTACCCTGTGATTGATTAGAAAACCTCATAATAATGGAATTATTTTGTGATTTCACATATTTTTACCACACATTTTTTCATGGATTTTGTAACCAAAACTTAAATGAATTTCGTTACTCTAGGATATAATTCAACCAAATCAAATGTTTTTACTAACCCAAGCTTCTTATTAGTTGAATTATTTAATTATAACGTATGATAATATAAGCTAAGTGTATATACATGTATAGGTATACTCTGCTACTATTCCTCTTTGAACTCCGAGCAGCGAGGTTGCTTATCCGAGCAGAGTTTCCGGGTCAAGCAGCCGGATCAATCGCCAAGATCCAAGTCGACGATGACGTCATTTCCTTAGACGGCATGGATCCGCTCCGTACAGAAACTGAAACCGATGTTAACGGTCGGATCAGGCTCAGGATCCGACGGTCCGTATCATCCGTACCTGATTCTGTTATGTCCTCCTCCTTGTGCTTAACCCCTAGAGCCTCTAATCTTTCTAACGCCGAGATTTTCTCCGTCAACACTCCTAATAACCGTTTCTTCCACGGCGGAGGAGGAAGCGGTACCCTTCAGTTTTATAACGGTAGTAACGAGATCATGTTTTGTAACGGAGATTTAGGCGGGTTCGGATTTACTCGACCCGGATTAGGTGCAAGTCCTAGAAGGCTCTCGGGTTATGCTTCCTCCGATGCTTACTCGTTGCAGCCAACACCACGTGCCTCGAACTTTAACGAGCTTGACGTTAACGGAAACGGTACGCCGGTTTGGATGAAATCTCCTGCCGCCGGGAGAATATACCGGCAATCTTCGCCGAAGATGATGTGGGAGTCTGGGCAAAGACATGCAGCCAAAGATATCAATGGTACGTTTTCTTTGAAAGATGTGTCGTTTTCGTTTTTCGTTAGCACTGACACGACGGCGTTTAGTCAATTTTCTTCTCTTTTCGTGTTTTTCTTTATCATTGGTTCTTTTAAAAGATTTAATGAATAGAAAAACATTGATAGACTACATAAAATGCAGCTTTTCAGAAATAAAAAAACTTAGCATTGTCTCTTTTACTTTCCAAATCCCTAGGAATTAACTAATTAGAAATTCAATCTAATTTTATAAAATTTATAAGTAATAGTCACTAAATCCCACTTATTTTATTTTTTTGTGTGGAAACTTTTGAATTTTGATACTTCATGTTTTTGAGCTTAAGATTCTATAGGACAACATGATGAAGCATGTAAACAAAGCGGACCCCTCATACCACCCACACACTTACTATCATCAATAAAATCACCAAAATGGTCAACATGATGTTGACTTTTTTGTTTCTCATGATGTTTTTGGACTCATCAAATTAATGTCCATTCTAAAGAATTTATTTGGGAGATTCTATCATTTTCCTCTAGCTCACGTGTGTAATCATCAGCGAAACCGACGCATGGTTTTCTATTTTTTTCTTCCATTACTAAATCCACAACCTTTATTAACAAAAAGAGTTATAACTAATTAGTTGCTTTCAAAATATCAAGTTTTGTCCTAACTATCACTCTGTATCTGCTCACGTGTATTTTATATAACTAAGGATCAGTGCCAGAGAAGGAGATTAGCTTCAGAGACGCACTTAAGGCTGCACCACAGGCTACGGCAGCCGGTGGTGGTGCTTCCATGGAGGAAGGAGCCGCCGGAAAAGACACAACTCCGGTGGCTGCGATTGGCAAGCAAGAAATGCCAAGTGCAATTGTAATGATGCGCCTCATACTAACAGTCGTGGGCCGCAAGCTTTCTCGAAACCCTAACACTTATTCCAGCCTCTTAGGTCTTGTCTGGTCACTTATATCCTTCAAGTGAGTCAAAAAATAACTCAAATATCAAAATTTCAACTATAATCATTGAATTTGTTTGTTATATAACTTTAACTCATATTTTATTTTGCTAAATAATGAGCAGATGGAATATACCGATGCCAAATATAGTGGATTTCTCGATAAAGATCATTTCAGATGCAGGTCTTGGGATGGCTATGTTTAGTTTAGGTATGAACATGTTCTTATAAACCTGCATAATAAATAAAATTATGTATAACGTATTCTAACAAAATTAAACTATAGGCCTGTTTATGGCGCTGCAGCCAAAGATGATCCCTTGTGGGGCGAAAAAGGCAACAATGGGGATGTTGATCAGGTTCATCTCAGGTCCTCTTTTCATGGCTGGTGCTTCCCTTCTTGTCGGATTAAGAGGTTCTAGGTTACATGCTGCTATCGTACAGGTAAACTATTCAGAGTTTACCTTGATTTGGCCCATATATATTATTGTTGGAAAATTAAAGAAAACATACTTGGTGATGGAGAAAGTGTTTAAGATTTTGGGAGTGAATTAGGAAGTTTAACATATAGAAGGGACTAATTAGTTAAAAAAAAATGAAGGATAGATATGTTCATAGCTTTCAAAAGTACAAATATCTATCTCATATAAACCTAATATAGTCTACCATTATATCTAGACTTATATGTTACAAAGTATCTAGATATTATGAAAATATCTAGATATTTTACATGATGCAATTCTCCTGTATTAGTCTAAGGAGGTATTAATATTTTAAGATGGTTCTAAAGAGACTCTTTAACTTGTTTCAAGTTTTGCGTTTGGTCCAAGAAATTAATGATACCTGGATCATTGACACATAATTATAACTAATCCAAAATCAAGTTAAATATTTCAAAATATAAATTACCCGTGGCTATAATTTAAACTTCGTTTCTTATAAAAGTTTTCGATTAACTTATAGTAGAGATATGTACATCTAAATTTGATGAAGCCGATATGTTCTTTTAGGCTGCTCTACCGCAAGGGATAGTACCATTTGTGTTTGCGAGGGAGTACAATTTGCATCCAGACCTACTCAGTACATTGTGAGTCTCTTGCTCTTCTTTTTGTTGTTCTTCATTTACATTTACGGTTGAACGTTTCAAAATGCGGTATTATGGTTTATGTGAAATCTCTGTTCTTGGTGATTTTTTGTTTTGTTTTCAGGGTTATCTTTGGGATGATAGTATCTTTACCAGTAACTATTTTGTACTACGTCCTCTTGGGCCTATGATTCACACAACACACTGAAGAAAAAGATTACACCGGAGAAATTAAATGATCTATGAATAAAGAGGTCTGGAAATAGAGAAATGTGAGCTCTTAAGAGTTGTTCTTGAGGAGCTTGTGAGAAAGATTAATTAACGGTTAATTACATTGTTGAATCAAATTACTGGTAAATGGTTAGGTGAATAATTTAATTTTATGTATTTGATATCCAACATTGATCGACGTACGTACGTAGTGAGGTAGAGGCTTAGGTTAGGAATCAATCGTGAATACTATTTCAACGTTGATTCCCGCGAGCTGAATATTTTTTGTGATGTATAGTAAAACGCATATGATTATAGGAATCATCATAAAGATTCTTGTCATGAAGAACAATATTAAACCAAATTATGCATTACGAGCAAAATAATTATACAAAAATACTGATAATTATAACTTGGGTCATTGTATTTTCTGTGTAATGTCTACTATCCCTTAATTAGTCGGTTTAAATCAGGAAAAAGTATAATTAATGACACTCATAATTGTATCGTTAAGACTTGAAAGTGACGGCCAAGAATACAATTAAGAGCCAATTAGTGATCTTTCATAACTTTAAAAATCTCACAAAAGTAGAAAAAAAAAATTCCAACTTGATGACCAAGAATAATACTATTAAAGAGCTATTTAAGATGAAACCGCCCGAAACCAAAAGCATTCGATGGGTACACCGATTACTGCTTTTAGCAACACCACGGCGTGACCATCAAGACTAATTAACTAAGACCACATTTTAAAAAAACTATTAATAATTACTACAATTTGTAATTAAAAAGATCAACGAGAAATGCCACGTGGACGAATACTAGCAACGCCAAGTGGAAAGAGCGTTCGAGAGAACAAGGCAAAACCAAATACGCCCCTAGTATTCTACAGATGTCGACTGGATAATTACAAAAGATTTCAATAAACAGTACTAATTAATTTCTAGTGGTGAGTTTTTGTAAATATCTACTTCTTCCAATTACCAGCTGCTATATAAATCCCCTTCTCTGTTTCTCTTTTCTTACATCACAATCACACAAAACTAACAAAAGATCAAAAGCAAGTTCTTCACTGTTGATAATGTCTACCACCGGACAGATTATTCGATGCAAAGGTTTTCTTTTTATTCTGTCTTTTTCCAAATATTTATTGATCGGTTACATTTCTGTTGAGGTTTTTGTTATGAATCCACAATTTCTATGTTGAATTAACAAAACCTGTGTCGTTTTTTTGTGGTGGTTGCAGCTGCTGTGGCATGGGAAGCCGGAAAGCCACTGGTGATCGAGGAAGTGGAGGTTGCTCCACCGCAGAAACACGAAGTTCGTATCAAGATTCTCTTCACTTCTCTCTGTCACACCGATGTTTACTTCTGGGAAGCTAAGGTAGAGTAATCAATTTATTACACTCCAAATTCATAATCAAGTTCTAATTTTTTTAGAATTCTAATTTTTTATCTAAAAAAATTCAACCTTTTTGATTCCACAGGGACAAACACCGTTGTTTCCACGTATCTTCGGCCATGAAGCTGGAGGGTAATAGAAACACTAATCTTCTTTGCTTCGTTTTGGATATTTTTAAGGTTTTAGAGATTCAAGGTCGTTTTTTTTGTTGTTGTGTAGGATTGTTGAGAGTGTTGGAGAAGGAGTGACTGATCTTCAGCCAGGAGATCATGTGTTGCCGATCTTTACCGGAGAATGTGGGGAGTGTCGTCATTGCCACTCGGAGGAATCAAACATGTGTGATCTTCTCAGGATCAACACCGAGCGAGGAGGGATGATTCACGATGGTGAATCAAGATTCTCCATTAATGGCAAACCAATTTACCATTTCCTTGGGACTTCCACGTTCAGTGAGTACACAGTGGTTCACTCTGGTCAGGTTGCTAAGATCAATCCGGATGCTCCTCTTGACAAGGTCTGTATTGTCAGTTGTGGTTTGTCTACTGGGTTAGGAGCAACTTTGAATGTGGCTAAACCCAAGAAAGGTCAAAGTGTTGCCATTTTTGGTCTTGGTGCTGTTGGTTTAGGCGCTGCAGAAGGTGCTAGAATCGCTGGTGCTTCTAGGATCATCGGTGTTGATTTTAACTCTAAAAGATTCGACCAAGGTATTCAAAAAGATGATAGTCTGTTTTTGACTATGTTCTTCTATAATCTCCCTTCACTTACATTGAATTTGATATGTTATTGGCAGCTAAGGAATTCGGTGTGACCGAGTGTGTGAACCCGAAAGACCATGACAAGCCAATTCAACAGGTGATCGCTGAGATGACGGATGGTGGGGTGGACAGGAGTGTGGAATGCACCGGAAGCGTTCAGGCCATGATTCAAGCATTTGAATGTGTCCACGATGTAATCCTCCCTTCACATCATTCGGACCAAAACTTTTGTAACTACATTGTGGGTATCTGAACTTATCACATATGATGTTGTTTCAGGGCTGGGGTGTTGCAGTGCTGGTGGGTGTGCCAAGCAAAGACGATGCCTTCAAGACTCATCCGATGAATTTCTTGAATGAGAGGACTCTTAAGGGTACTTTCTTCGGGAACTACAAACCCAAAACTGACATTCCCGGGGTTGTGGAAAAGTACATGAACAAGGTAATGAGAAGCTTTGATATCTTATGATGCCAACTTTGAATATATATCAATGTTCTGATGATTTTTATGACATAGGAGCTGGAGCTTGAGAAATTCATCACTCACACAGTGCCATTCTCGGAAATCAACAAGGCCTTTGATTACATGCTGAAGGGAGAGAGTATTCGTTGCATCATCACCATGGGTGCTTGAAGCCATTCTCTCGCAGATGATGTTCACTTTGTGTTTTACTTCCTTTATGCATTCACAGCAATAAAAGAAAGAAATCTCCATCGCTTTTGGTTTTCTTCTCTGTCTTAAGTTAGTCGTTTTCGTGTCTAATCTATTACTTATCATTGTAATAGACTCTTCTTCTATTGAGATTTGAATATAAACTAAAACACATTCCATTTTACTGTGTTCTCAACATTCAGAATGCAAACGGACTAACCGTAGTGACTCGAAAGCCGTTTCGAGTCGCCATTCTCTTTGCTTCTTGCTCAAAGGTCTTCCTTTGCCGGCCTTTTCTCGGTTTACTCTTATATCTGCTATGCCCCAAATGCAGATTTTAGCTTCCACATCGAAAGAAACCAGCCTGAAAATACCATCACCTTCGGTCTCAGTGTCCTCGTTAGTGTACCTCACGTACATCGGTCTATCCTTATACCGATCAAGATCCTGCGGAATTCGTACTACCCTTTCGACACCAGGAGATGAAACCTGTACACAAAGGTTCAATCTTTGTTGAGTCAATGAACCAAAATCCACAGGAATAATAAAAGGCTAACTAATTAACTAACCTCTAGAGAGATATTGTCCGGTATTGACTTGGCGAGTTCTGCTTCAGCCAATTTTGCTCGGTAGATTGTTGAAAATGCTTCAATGTCTTCCATTGTTGGTGAACCAAACTTGTTAGTGAGCCGCTCGATTCTCACTTGTATGGTTGAATTTGGCAGAGTCTTGAAGGCATAAATGCCTAAATCACCATCAAAAGACTCACAAACTTTCACAGCTAATGCTAATGCTACTTTGTCCCATAATGTTCCAGCAAGTTTGATGCCTCCTCCACCACCACCATCTCCAGCCTTCAGAGAGAATTAATCCATAGATGAGAGAATGCAAAATGTTTTATCTTTCCAAATCTCTCAAATTTAAGTTATTTAACATAAGTAGACTTACATAGAGCTCCTCCTCGCTCTCATCGAACTCAAAGTCATCGTCATCGTCTTCGTCATATTCATCATCCAGTAGCAACTCTGTAGAACCAAACATCACCAGAAAAGTGGTTGAATTCAAACTCAAGCTGCAGAGAATTATCAGATTACATTCAAACAAACAAAAAGGGAACCAAAACACACCGTCTTGATTCTCTTGAATCTCTTCGGGAAGAACTATCTCCTCTTCTTCTTCTTCTTCTTCTTCTTCTTCAATGATCAACTCTTCGACTTTATTCGGTTTCGGTTCGAAAGTACTCGTTTTATTCTTCCTCTTCGCGTGAGTTTTGAAGGTAAAGTTTGGAGTCCGACGAAACGGCGTCGCCGGAAATCCAAAACGAAGACTCGTCGTCGAACGGAAACGATTGACGGCGGAAAGATTGCTTATGCTAAAAGCAGGCAAAACTGAAATTCCCCGACAAGTCTGATTCGGTCGGAAACAGAACAACAAATCCATCTTCTCCGGCAAGTGAAGAAGAAGAAGAGACGTTCTCTGGATTTACTATGCCATCTTTTGGAATGGAATGCGGCTAAAAAACTATGGTTCTCCTCACTAAAATCAATTTTATCGGTTCGGTTCGGTTCCGGTTCTCAAGGATAAATAAAGTTGACTTTTATGTCCAACGGAATAACAAAAGCCCTCTAGTTTTAAAATTTGAATGCAAAGCTTCATCTTCCTGTAAATTCTTTATTTGTCTTTCATTCCTTTATCCCCTCATGATTACATTGTTTCTGGGATTCGTATACAGGTTTCAAGCTGATAATAAAAAAACAAAAGAACATATCCAACCCACATTTGGTTGGCGAAAGGCAGAGTAATTTGTACCAAACCAGAAAGCCAAAAGAATTCACAGGGAAGGGAGAGCGGTTTTATGCGGCGGTGATGAAGTGGTGGTGGTGGAAGAATTGTTGGTAGAGTTCGTCTCACCCCAATGCCAAAGCATACTCTCCCAAAAGCAGAAATCTTCGAAACAAGTCTTAAGTCTCTTGTCTTTGATCTTTATCTTCCAATGTCCATCTTTGTAGTTCCCTTTCTCTGCTTGTCTCCTATCCCATTCAAGTTGCGCCTTCTGTTTCGATCTTAGTAGACAGAACTTATGCAAGTTTTCAGGCATTGCGTCGTGCACTCTCCACCAGGTTTTATGAGCCTCGTCACTAGCAAATTCCTGGAAAATATCGACATTCCAATTGCAGTCATAGTCTCTGAAGCATAACCAGGGTTTGTTATAACCTAGGTAATGAAGAACGTATAGGATCGGAGGATCAGCTCCAAATAGACTCGTCTTCATTTTTTTAATCTCAGGTTCGTCTCCTTCCCAGAAATGCTTCAAGAAATTCATGTGTTTTGGAATCCGATGCCACCATGTGAATATCTCGTTAAGGTAACCTTGGTCTCCTCCGTTGTAAGACACAACTTCATTAATGTTATCCATTAGTAACTGGAATGTTGAATTAGATGGCTCAACCACCATTAGACCAGAGTTGAAGAGCGTAGCATTGTTTCCAGTTGCTGATATCTCAGGGAACTCGAAGAGGAAATCAATGTTTCTCAGGATAAGCATGTCTGCATCGATGAAGATGATCTTACTGTATTCAGTCAGTTGCCAAAGACGAAACTTGCTGTAGTTCCATTCGTTGTAGGCATTTGGTACAGCATTCGGGTTCCTGATTCTTTGAAACATTTGAATCTTCCATCCAGCAGCTACCAAGCCACTTTTATGGTATTCGCTTATCGTTTCATCAACAAGTATGACCAGATCACGAGTAGAGCCTGACATTCGAATGCTCTGTGCAGCTGCAATGGCTCCACAGACATAAAATTGGGCAGAATGCAAGATAGTCGCGTAAGCTTCTTTCTTTGCACCTGCGGAGTAGAAATTATCTGCAGTTGAAATAAACATAATCAGCTTAGGAGGGGAGAACTAGCTGAGACTGAAAACGAAGAAACTTGCTACTAACCTTTAGCTTGAAGAGGAACAGAAAGTTCACAGGAACCAACAGGAAGCTGTAACTTTTGTCTTAGCTGGTGAAGATTAGGCTTATACAGCCATATGTTTCCTTGACGGGCAACAAGTTCTTGACCCGTAAAAAGATTCGGTATTGGAAAGCAATCAGATACCAAAATCACATGAACATTATGAAGTCCTTTAGAAGAAGCCGCCACTCGAGCTGCTGCAAGTTGTAAATGCAAGCGAGCCACATCTCTAGACCATTTTCCTGATTTATCACACGGAAGCTTGGCAATTACAAGATCAATCCGAGGCTTGCCAGGAATTTGAATCAAAGGCAGAGAAGGACAAGTAGGGACTTCGAATTCTTCAACTTCATCAATCCATTCCGGGTATAAAGATTCCCATGTTATGTTCTTTGCAGCATAATCTAGATGCAAAGCTACATGATCACAGTCAGATTTCGTTACCTCCTTGAATCGATCAATCTCGTTATCGTTAAGATTTATAAGACCAATTCCTTGATACTCGCTTCTACCAAATACGTGCTTCTCAACAAGATTTGACATATGGTTCCAGTTGATCTCAGCTGTAGCTACATAGCGAGGATCAGTAGTAAGACCAAAACTAGTTGGAATTTCAGGAATTTGTAGCGGTGGATAACGAAAACGGTAGATCGTGAACAAAGCTCCAAGCATTATACAAATCAACACAAGTTTCAGAGTGTTGAACTTGACACCCTTCTCAATTCTTTGAAATCTCCTCCTACTTGTCTTCTCACTACACACAACAAAACAAACGAATGAGTCATTATCTATGTCAATCCAACAGATAGATAAACATAGATCGCTTGTGAAACACATTTCTGAATCAAAAACAAAATCGAAGATCTGATTTCCAGAAAAGTCAACCATGTGTGTGAAGCTACTAAGTTAACTAAGAATAGTACGTAGTGTTCATGAAACTAGAGAAACTAATGAAGAATAAGAAGAAGAAGACGAAGACTAACTTTGAGAACGAGAGTCGATGTCTTGACTCCATGGGACTTGAGGAAGGTATCATCGTCTCCGTAAGACCAGGGTCGGTTTCGAGAATTTCATAATCGCCTGGTAAACAACAAAAGACGAGACATTTTAGGGATTTGGGAAGGAGAAATTAATTTGATTTTGGACCAAGGCACAAAACGGTGCGTATTAGGAAAATGAGATTTTTAGAAGTCCGTGTTTTGCAAAACGAACCTTTACTTATCAGGTATTTGTTATTTTAACCCCTACTCTAATGTTTGAATAAATTTTAACCAGAAAACGAAAATCACACACAGTAGTACGGTTTTACGCGGTGGAGGAAGAATCAGCAGCGACGGTGGAGTTGGTCTGAGTCTCACCCCAATGCCAAAGCATACTCTCCCAGAAACAGAAATCTTCAAAACAAGTCGTAAGTCTCTTATCTTTGATCTTAATCCTCCAATGTCCGTCTCTGTAATTCGCTTTCTCAGCTTGTCTCCGATCCCACTCAAGTTGCGCCTTTTGTTTCGAACTCAGTAGACAAAACCTCTGCAATTTCTTAGGCATCGCGTCGTGCACTCTCCACCAAGTTTTGTGTGCTTCATCGCTCGCGAATTGATGGTATCCAACGACATTCCAATTGCAATCGTAGTCTCTGAAGCATACCCATGGTTTGTTGTAACCTAGGTAATGAAGAACGTAGAGTATCGGAGGATCAGCTCCAAATAGTCTCGTCTTAGATTTCCTGTGCTTAGGTGTGTCTCCTTCCCAGAAATGCTTCAAGAAATTCATGTGTTTTGGAATCCGATGCCACCATGTGAATATCTCGTTAAGGTAACCTTGGTCTCCTCCATTGTAGGAATTGATATCGTTGATGTGATCCATTAGTAACTGGAATGTTGAATTTGATGGTTCAATCACCATTAGACCGGAGTTGAAGAGCGTACCGTCGTTTCCAGTTGTGGAGATTTCGGGGTACTCGAAGAGGAAATCCATGTTTCTGAGGATAAGCATGTCTGCATCAATGAAGATGATCTTGTTGTATTCTGTCAATTCCCAAAGACGGAATTTGCTGTAGTTCCATTGGTTATATGCATTTGCTTCAGCTTTCGGGTTTCTGATTCTTTGAAATGTGTGAATCTTCCATCCAGCTGATTCCAAGCCACTTCTATGGTATTCACTGATCGAATCATCGACTAGTATTACCAAATTGCGAGTAGAGCCTGACATTCGAATGCTCTGTGCTACTGCAATGGCTCCACAGACAAAAGCATCATCTGAGTGCAAGATCGTCGCGTACGCTTCTTTCTTGGCATTTGCCGAGTAGAAATTATCTGCAATTGAATCATAATCAGCTTAGGAGGAGAGAATAGAGATGTCAAATTTAGCTGATACAAAAGACGAAGAAACTTACTACTGAGTCACTGACCTTTAGCTTGAAGAGGAACAGAAAGTTCACAGGAACCAACAGGAAGTTGTAACTTTTGTCTTAACTGGTGAAGTTTAGGCTTATACAGCCATATGTTTCCTTGACGGGCAACAAGTTCTTGACCCGTAAAAAGATTCGGTATTGGAAAGCAATCTGATACCAAAATCACATGAACATCATGAAGCCCTTCAGAAGATGCCGCCACTCGAGCTGCTGCAAGTTGTAAGTGCAATCTAGCCACATCTCTTGACCATTTTCCTGACTTGTTACATGGGAGCTTGGCAATGATAAGATCGATTCGAGACTTGTCAGGAACTTGAATCCAAGGAAGAGAAGGACAAGTGGGGACTTTGAATTTTTCTTCCTCGTCAATCCATTCCGGGTATAAAGATTTCCAAGTTATGTTACTTGCAGCATGGTCTAGATGCAAAGCTATATGCTGACAGTGAGATTTTATGACCACCTGCCATCGATTAATCTCGTTATCGTTGAGATTTAGAAAGCCAATTCCTTGATACTCGCTTCTGCCAGATAAGTAATGCTCAACAACAAGTGACATACTGTTCCAGTTGATCTCAGATGTAGCTATATAGCGAGGATCTGTGGTTACAGCAGGTTCTAGTATCCATTTGTTTGCAAAACTTGATGGATCTTCAGGAATTTGCAACGGTGGAGAACAGTAGAGTGTGAACATAGCAACCAGCATCATAAGAAACAAAACAAGTTTCAGACTAGAGAAGTTGACACACATTTCAACATCGAGAGTGTATCCGTTTCTTTGGAATCTCTTCGTTTTTGTTTTCTCACTATATATGTAAAACAAATGCACTATGTCAAGCCAACAGATGAATACAGATCTCTGTAATGCACATACTCAACCACATTGCTCTCATGATCTATGATCCTATCTGATTCCCCTAAGTTAGGTAAAGTAGTTTCCATTGAACTCAAGAAACTGATGAAGTAGAAGAGAAAAAGACTTACCTGGAAATGTAAAGTCGATGACTTGACTGACTTGACGGCGCCATGGGACTTTCAGAAGAGAGCTTCATTCTCACTGTAAGAATATTAAGTTTGACTTTCCTGAGTGAGAGACTACATGAAGCTGGATGCATCGAGCATTACAATAATCACACGTTTTTGACGCTAATCCAAATTATATTATATTAGCGGACGGATCGGAACAAAATCAACACGATGGGTCAATGTTAAGTTTGAATTTTTTTGCGGAAAAATCCTGATCTATTAGATGTTTCCTTTGTAAAACCCTGATGTTTTATTACTTAATAAATAAACCCTCAAATTAGGTTCAGTTAATCAAAAATTAAGTTTGTGTTGAAAAGAGGAATAACCAATAAAATATAGGGTTTGTTTTGCAAAAACACTTTTCTTCGTATGAGTCGACGAGTCTGGGGACCTTTTAGTTTTCTCGATTAAGGAAAGGAAGATCTGAAAGTGAACGCGAAATCACTTCGCCAGCGTTATTGTTAACAAGAATCATCAGATTAGTCGCCGTAGATCTGAATCAACGTCGTAACAGTAGCAGAATTTTGCGGTGAAACGATGGTTTTGGTTACGTCTGTGCGTGATTACATTAACCGGATGCTTCAGGACATCTCCGGCATGAAGGTTCTCATACTCGACTCCGAAACGGTAAAGTCCGATCTCGTCTTCTTCGATTGCTAATCTTCTCTGATTTGTTTCTGGAATCGTGGTTCATAATTTCCCTTGTAACCGGAAACACATCTTCGTGATTACTTGTTTATTGGATTAATTGTTGAATTTGCAGGTTAGCAATGTAAGCATTGTGTATTCACAGTCAGAGCTGCTTCAGAAAGAAGTGTTTCTGGTGGAGATGATAGATTCAATATCTGTGTCAAAAGAATCGATGTCACATCTGAAAGCTGTTTATTTCATCCGTCCAACTTCAGATAATATTCAGAAATTACGATACCAGCTTGCGAATCCTAGATTTGGAGAATACCATTTATGTATGATTTTTTCATCTTCTAACTATTTCGAGTTTATCATTGTTCACTCACAATATACAAAATTTGATGTTGTTTTTGTTATGAATTCTTTCAGTTTTCTCCAATCTGTTGAAGGATACTCAGATTCATATTTTGGCTGATTCCGATGAGCAGGAAGTTGTACAGCAAGTTCAGGTGATTTTTAGACTTCCCTCATCCATGATGTTTTTGAATAGGAGGCTAATGCTAAAAGAATGTTTCATAGCCTATATGATGGATCAATATATGTATAGATTTTTAGCTGTCTCTGAGAAGTTGCTTGGTTTGTGATGAAACGGCCATACTTGTGGAGCTTAGTATCCCCCCTACCTGTCTTTAGTTTTCTGATTTAAACTTATATTGCTTGGTGCACTCGGCATAGTACTGTATAATGGCTTGTTTAACATAGTCTTTGTGGTTTTTTATATTGCAGGAGTATTATGCAGACTTTGTTTCTGGTGATCCATATCATTTCACATTGAATATGGCATCAAATCATCTATATATGATCCCCGCAGTTGTCGATCCCTCTGGTTTGCAACGCTTTTCCGATCGGGTTGTTGATGGAATTGCGGCAGTGTTTCTGGCGTTGAAACGAAGACCTGTCATCAGATATCAGAGGACCTCTGATACTGCAAAAAGGATTGCACACGAAACAGCTGTAAGTGAAGTTGTTTGACAAGCTCTCGTAAAGTTATTTGTTCCCGCTATATTTTGCATGCATGTGATGGAACTAATTCCCACTTGTGTCTATCCAATAGTCTGAAAATTCGCTGTTTATGTTTCAGAAATTGATGTATCAGCATGAAAGCGCTCTTTTTGACTTTAGACGGACTGAAAGCTCTCCGTTGCTACTTGTAATTGACAGAAGAGATGACCCGGTTACCCCATTGCTGAATCAGTGGACATATCAGGTAACTTGACTAAACAAAATTATTGTGCTACTCTATGATATAAGATGTGCCTCCCGCTGTCTTGCTTTTTTGTAAGACTACGACTTACTAATTAACGAGATTTTCTGTAGGCAATGGTGCACGAACTCATAGGACTTCAAGATAATAAAGTGGACTTGAAATCCATTGGAAGTCTTCCAAAAGATCAGCAAGTGGTTAGTTTTCTCCAATGCCATTGTTTTTTAGTTGAGAACCTTACAGCTAATATGTCTCTTATCCTGGCAGGAGGTGGTTTTATCATCAGAACAAGATGCATTTTTCAAATCTAACATGTATGAAAATTTTGGGGATATTGGAATGAACATCAAGCGAATGGTAGATGACTTTCAGCAGGTGGCCAAGAGTAACCAAAATATCCAGACAGTAGGTACAAATATGGCTAGTCTTAAACTATTCTCTGCAAAAACTTTTGTAACAACAGATTCTCGTGCTAGTGACAATTATATATCTGTGAATTCGTTGGTTGTACAGAGGATATGGCCAGATTTGTTGACAACTACCCTGAGTACAAAAAGATGCAAGGCAACGTTTCAAAGCATGTAACTCTGGTTACTGAAATGAGCAAGCTAGTTGAAGCAAGGAAACTGATGACGGTTTCACAAACAGAGCAGGACTTGGCTTGCAATGGTGGCCAAGGAGCTGCATATGAGGTAGTGAATATCTGTGGTGAACATTCACTTGTAGTCGCATATATTAAAAAATAGCTACAACCTGCAGAAGTTCTTACTGAATAATTTGGCATTCAATAATTTGGAGTCTCATGCGAATGTAATCCAGTGAACCTGCAGAAGTTAGCGAAATATGCAAAATTGTGCAGACTCTGCTGTAAGCACGGAGCTCTGACTCTCTATTCATGCTTATTTGCAGGCAGTTACGGATCTCTTAAATAATGAAAGTGTGTCTGACATCGACCGGCTGCGTTTGGTAATGCTATATGCTTTGCGCTATGAGAAAGAAAATCCTGTTCAGTTGATGCAATTGTTCAACAAATTGGCTTCACGGTCTCCCAAGTACAAACCAGGGGTACAGTCAGACTATCATCTGTTTCCTTTCAGTTTAAATTGCATCTCTTTCTTGTGGCTTTATTATTCTGCATCTCTTTTAAGGTTGATTTTGATCTGTCCCTCTGCTACTACTATACTTGTTAACCTATCTGCAATTCCGTCCATAGTAGTTTTACCTTTTCGTTTTTATTTTTGAATAACTTGATAAAAGTACCCTCAAATCATGTTATAACTTTCTGGTTGCCATGCAACTGCAGCTAGTTCAATTTCTCTTGAAACAAGCCGGTGTGGAGAAGCGCACTGGTGATCTATTTGGAAACAGAGATCTTTTGAATATAGCACGTAACATGGCTCGTGGACTTAAGGTCTGTATCTGAGTTAACTCGTCTCCAGCAACATTCTATATCTCCCTATATATATGTCATGTTACTGACATCTTGAAAAATACAGGGTGTTGAGAATGTCTACACTCAACATCAGCCTCTTCTGTTTCAAACAATGGAGAGCATAACTAGAGGGAGATTACGAGATGTGGATTACCCATTTGTTGGAGATCATTTTCAACAGGGACGGTATGTGCCTCTAATTTTTTCAATTTCTTAAAACAGGTAACTTGTTTGATAGTTACAGATTTCTGCAATTCGTGAAAACTTACATAACTAATCAAAAACTGCAAAATTTCTGGATAAACAGGCCACAAGAGGTGGTTATTTTTATGGTTGGTGGAACAACATACGAGGAATCACGCTCTGTTGCTCTACAGAATGCCACCAACTCCGGGGTTCGGTTTATTCTCGGCGGCACCGCAGTGCTTAATTCCAAGAGGTAATGCTGAGGTTAAGACAGTGTGTGCAAATGAGCCTCGATTGGTTTTGAGTTCTAGGTCGAAACAGCACTGATCAACTAAAATATCAACATTGGTTAAGTCATAGAAGGCCCAAACCGAAATTGCTGTTTGAATTAAATAATAACTAGGAATCTAAATTGGTCTACAAAGTTCATGAAAGTGTATTATAAGAGAAATGTAAGCTGAAAAGTGAATTTGGTTGTGACAGATTTCTAAAGGACTTGGAAGAAGCACAAAGGATATCAAGATCAGGTAGCCATATGGTGTGAAGAAGATCCAAAAGAATTTTGTGTAAATTATTTTTTAAGTCTTAAGATTCTTCCGGGGAGCACATAGAAGAAAGAGACAAATGAAAGAAGAAGATTGTGGTCAGGTTCGTCGAATCTTTCGTATACATGATGATGATTACCCCACCAGAGATTTAATTTTTGGGGTTTGTGTGTGTATTCATCGTGGTACAGTTTAATTGGACCGTTCTTCTTACACAATTATGGCTAATCAAGAAAATGTAACCTGAGGAAATTTTACTCCTCTATCATAATTGCACAAAACAGAATTAATAATCTTTTTCAAAATTATAATAACACTTTAGACAAAAACCAGAGAGATTTCATAACAAAAAATCTTTATTACTCTTAAAAAACAAAATCATATGTGGAATTTTTGAAATATTACTAGTTTACTACTCCCTTTTATAATAATGAATAAAATCACTTTTATAATAGTAAATTAGTAATGAGTAAAATCTGACTGACGTCAATCAAAAGTAAGTACCGATTTGGGAAAGAGAACAATCAAAGAGAAAACATAAAAACAGAGCTCTTTTGAGTATATATGGAGTATCTTATGTAGCTCGGCTACTGTCGCCGTTGGATTTCTCAAATGTCGTAATATGATGTGAGAGCGAAGCTGACACAACTCTCTGTCTCTGCTCTGGAAGCATTTTTACTTGTTGTTCTTTCACACATACACACTTCACAGAAACCCTCCATTACAACATAATAGTATATATTTACTATACATTCCAAAAAAATCATTAGGTTTACTTTTACATCCAAATTTCATACTTTTAACAAAGCGATTATGTGCAATTTAATCCTCTATCAAGTTGGATTTTGAGGGGTTAAAATTGTTTGAAGTCAACTAGCAAAAGTCTCATTCTTGAGAAATATTCGTCTTGCGGTAATTTTTGCTATAGTTTTATTAAAACGTCAAATCAGTAATAAAAACAATTAAAGAATTGAGGAGCTCGAGAAAAGTTCTTCACATACATCTCTTTCTTTCTGCTTAGCTCTTAAGCAGTCTCTGACTGTCCATTTCATATCAAATTTTAAAACTATTGACTATACTAGATCCTTCTCTGTTTCTTCGATCCCTTCATCTAAATTGTCTCCTCTCTTTATTTATTATTTATTCAATTCGATTACGTATATAATTTTTAAGTTAACTAGATAATGCATAATTTCTTAGTTAATTAGTTATCTGACTTTTTGAATTTTGATTACTGTGTGCTTAGCCGAAGTTTCTAGCAAACTACCACGGATTTAAATTCGAAAGAATAAAGCGTGACGAAATAGATAAGACAAAAAAGAAGAAGGAGAGATTACTTATCAAAGTACATATGGTTGAAAGTGATGGTTTGGTTATTAATTAATTACAGTTTTAACTTTAGATATTTTGTCTGTGGTCTTATATATACACCTCATCGTTCTTATCATATGATTCTGATTTTAGATATTCGTAAGAAAATTACCAATTGGTTACATTTTCAACAACGAATGCAAATATGCAATTCATGCTAAATTGGAAAATTTGTCATCCCAACTTTCATGAAAAGTCAGTGCTGGAGGGTTTTAGAGGTTGAGCATTTAAATCAAATTCTTTTGATTTCTGAAAGAAAAATTTACTACAAAAAAAAAGGAAGTTTAACTTTTTAAGAAAATATTGAATGTTTTTCACTGATCTAATTATAGTGAATCTAATATATCACTTTTACTTTTCATGAATTATGTTAATTTGTAATTTTGTATATTCAGTAACATTCATGTTACTTATAAAAAAGGTTCATTATACACTATTATATTATATTCAAATCAGTTTTTTGTAACGTTATAACCGTTTTTTTTTTAAACACTCTTTTTTTGTCGCTAAAAAAACACTCTACATAAGAGTCTCTAGTACTAAAATTTCGATTATTCGACTATTAAATTCTGTCGTTTTAGTTTTCAACTCACATGTTAATTAAACTCTCTATGTTGTTCTTTTAGAAAATGTTGTTCTACAATTCATCTAAATCTTTAGGACTACAATACATGTCAACCTTAAACCAAAATATAACCATGGTCCATATATAGGAGATAAACATTCAAAATGAATAAAAATGTATTTATCTAATTCAGCATCTTCAAAGAAGTAGTCTTCGTATCAAATGTATTATCCACCATAATCAAATAGTATAATCTTAAACCAAAAGAGCTTTAGTTTACCGTCTCACTTAAATGGAAATTTGCATCACGACAAAAATACATATTATAGAGTAATCCATCGGCTATTGATACAAGTAGAAGATGCAATATAGATAGCATCAGAAAAAAACCTGACACAACAAGCCCAACATTTTTTTTAAGCAATTCAAAAATTTCAAGAACACCCCCAAAAAGGAATAATCATACGAAAAAAACAACTCCGATGTTTTTAAGTTTTAAGTTTTAAAAACTGATAAGCAAAGAAAAAGAAAACGCTGCGCATCCCTCTCAGCATCCCTCTCAGAAAATAGGAAAACAACACTTAGTTTTCGGACCACTACCACTTACTGTCCAAGTCCTAGCTTCACCTCTTCCTTCACTACCATCATCAAACACAGACCAAGACCAAGAACCTTTCTTACAACCGGAGACTCTTCGACGATTCTCTGGTAGCCACTTGGACTGCATGTATCTCGTAGTCCTCCATGGAGGCCTAGACATTCCTTCTTTCTTCATGGACTTTTTCATCTCACCACAAACCAACGAAACAACTCTTCTCAGTCTCCCTTCTGTCGCCA
>Ga0041059_1001300_pt1 | contig 19990 bp, 22 predicted proteins | sample AraColnosormetaG_FD_56232 | JGI IMG/M metagenome (GOLD analysis project Ga0041059, IMG submission 56232) | Arabidopsis roots microbial communities from North Carolina, USA - Col MF nosort | ecosystem: Host-associated > Plants > Roots > Unclassified | place: USA: North Carolina | collected... | reverse complement strand
AATTAGTTTTTTGTAAATATTTTNNCNCNTTTTTTTTTTTTTTTTAACAAGTTTTTAGCTTGGGACATTGTTCCAGTTGTAGTAGGATATCTGCAAGTTTTTTCTAGGTTGTTAACATGTACATAATTGCAGGGTGCTTCTCTATCCTACCAGCAACAGAGCTGGTTCCAGGCGACATTGTTGAAGTTACTGGTATGTTTGTTCTATTATACCTAGATGATATTTTGTGGCAATGGCTTAGACTTTTACTAGATTCTAAATTCTGTTTTTTTGATGTGTTGATGCTAAACAGTGGGATGTAAGATTCCAGCTGACCTGAGGATGATTGAGATGTCTAGCAATACGTTTCGAGTTGATCAAGCCATTCTAACTGGTATGTCATCTGTGTCACCATAAGTCATAACTCTTGATATGCGTTGCCACAAGAACTACCTATGCCTATTGGTACTTATTACAACTTCAAGCCAATCATTTTCTCCACCAATTTATCTCTGGAATGAACATGCATTTTCTTATTACATTATAGCTTCAACAACAATAGTGGATTCCTTTTATGTAAAAAAATTTAAAGTGAACATTTACAGTGGACTATATCCATACTCTCACTACTAATTGTTTTCCCCGGAAATTGCAGGTGAAAGCTGTTCCGTGGAAAAAGATGTTGACTGTACTTTAACAACAAATGCTGTCTACCAAGACAAGAAAAATATTTTATTTTCGGTAGGAGTTATAACTCGTAGCTGCATTTGCTAAGTCCAAATTTGTGTATAATGCTTTTCCTGTTAGGGCTGTATAATACAATTGCCTATTCTTTTGATTATCTAATGCTATTTCCATACGTGTTTAAATTTGATAGAATATAATATTATTGCCAGGGAACTGATGTGGTCGCGGGTAGGGGAAGGGCTGTTGTCATTGGAGTTGGTTCAAACACCGCAATGGGTAGCATACACGATTCTATGTTGCAGACAGATGATGTAAGCTATCAATATTCTTTCATTTTTATCTGGAAATGCACCATTTGCACTTTTAGTATCCTTTGTTACTTGTCAGAACTCTCTTATAAACAGAGGTTATAGTGTAACTTTGACTGGCTTAAATTTCCTGTGATGAATAGTTTGTCAGTTTTGCACTTATGGGACTGTAGACTTGTATCCTGCTATATAGTATAGTTTCAGTATTCTATTTGGAGATTCTTTTCTATCTATTTTGAAGTGCATTATAACTACTAGAATTTTCCTTATTTATTACTTGTATTTGCTGTTGTCATAGGAGGCAACTCCATTGAAAAAGAAGCTGGACGAGTTTGGCAGCTTTTTGGCTAAGGTGACAAACTTTTTTGCTTTTCGAATTTTTAGATTTTTATGTTTCGAAGAGGCACTTTAATTACAAGACTTGGATGTCCAATTGTATCAGTAATCAGAATTTTTTAATTGTCTGAAAGTGATGAATTTCATTTAAAAAAAAAGATTTGTCGAACGACTGGTGTGACAGAGATCTCTTGCAGAAATTCTAGTTAGTTAATTTCATCATTATGTTATATGCTACTCAACATAACATTAAGTCCTCTTAAAACGTATTAAATCTATTTTATTTGTATAGGTAATTGCGGGTATTTGTGTACTTGTGTGGGTTGTCAACATTGGTCACTTCAGTGACCCTTCTCATGGTGGATTTTTTAAAGGCGCAATTCACTATTTTAAGGTAAAGAAATTTGATCTTCTCTTATGACAGCTTTGAATTCTTAGTTAGGGAGTAGATAATCAGTTTTGTGTGTCCCACTCTTGCTGTAATATCAAAAGATAGATTTTACTTCTCCATTGTTTCGGTGACATCCCCAAAAGTGATTGCATACAGGTACAAAGAAATTACCAAAGAATTGTTAACTCACTAAATCGACATTCAACATTTGAATATTGAAAGTCACAAATAAGAAATTTTCGTTCTGCAATGGGTGGATTTTTATCATTTGCTTATTTGACATAACTGAAGATGGATGTATTGTCCTCTGAGATTGTTGACTAATAAGTTAAAGTTTGGTAACACGGTTGTTGCTTTCCTTTTATTTTCCCAGATTGCAGTTGCCCTTGCTGTTGCAGCTATTCCTGAAGGACTTCCTGCTGTCGTGACAACGTAAGTGTTCACTAAGTCCATTGATAGCAAATACAATATTATGAGAAAGGCTAATGATCGTTGAAACTTAAGATGATTTCTGTGGAACGTTAGTGATACCTTGGAAACAAGAAGTTTCCCAGAAAGTAGATGGTTCTTGTGATCGTCAAATGACAATTTTGTTTCAAATTCAGCTCACTCTAATGTTGGTTGAGTCCAAAATGCTATGAAAAAGTAAATTTCCATGTCGGGAGGCTACTCCCGGTTATTATATTGTTGCTTAAATAGATTATGATGTTTCGGGTATCTAGGTGTTTAGCTCTTGGAACAAAGAAAATGGCTCGTTTGAATGCTATTGTACGGTCATTACCATCTGTCGAGACGCTTGGGTGCACTACTGTAATTTGCAGTGACAAGACTGGAACATTGACAACCAATATGATGTCGGTGTCTAAGGTTAGCATTCTTAGCACCAGTCCTCGGGACTGTTAACTCTTACTGGTATCTGCCACTTGCAATTTTCTATTTTAATTGTTTCTAGGAATATATTGTATGGGCAAATCTTGGTAATGTAGTTCATGTGTGCACATGACCATATATGTTTGCAATGTTGCACACTGGGAAGTAGCTAAGATAGATCTTCAGGTCTAATTAGGAAGGATTAACAATTTTGTTAGCAGATCTTGTGATTTTGTGAATAACTAACTGCAGTGATTGCATTCTTGCATATACTTTTTCTCATTGTGTTGTCTCCGATGGTAATATTTGAATTCTCTTACTCTTCTGCTTGTATGTCAGATATGTGTAGTCCAATCTGCAGAGCATGGTCCTATGATTAATGAATTCACTGTTAGTGGGACAACTTATGCACCAGAAGGTACCGTCTTTGACAGCAATGGGATGCAGGTAATATTTCTTCTCCTCTGGACTATGTAAGTAAGCAACTAATTCATATACGGCACTTTTAACTTTTGAGGGTGACTGGTAGTTGTTTACCTACATACTCAGAAATTGTTACCATGCAACTATTAAAGGACAGGTTGAACTGAAAATTTCATCTCAGGATTGCTTGATAAAATTGATCTGGATACTTGATGACAGTAGAACCTAAAAAATTGACTGTCTACAAGAATCATGATTTCTTTCTTCTTTTATTTTATACATTTGATGTATCTTACATTCTTCATATTTCAATTGTTTTTAGATTTCGCGGAGTTCTTTCTCAATGATTTAATATTTGTGAAAGATAAAAGAGCATAAACTCAATAGCAATCTTCAAACTACTCGCACATGCCTTGTCACAACACACAACATTCTTAAGACTAGTGTTTACTTTTTTTGCAGCTTGACTTACCTGCTCAGTCACCTTGCCTTCATCATTTAGCAATGTGTTCATCACTCTGCAATGACTCCATCTTGCAATACAATCCAGATAAGGATTCTTATGAAAAAATTGGAGAGTCAACTGAAGTTGCTCTTCGAGTTCTTGCAGAAAAGGTTTGTGTTTCTGTGAAATCTTTCTTTAGTAGACTTTGTTACCACAACAACAAAATCCGTGGAACATACCAGACGGTTTCTCTATTGACTTGAGTGACCATTTACGGGCTCATATTGTTTAGCACGATGTTTAGGTGCTGTGAGCATCCATTTCTTGTCATCTTACTATATACCCAGCATAGAGGTTGAACTTACTATTTACTAAGTCTGGAATATCTGATTAACTGTCCAAGTTACTTCTGTTACTTATTTTTCAGGTTGGGCTCCCTGGTTTTGATTCAATGCCTTCTGCTCTAAACATGTTGAGCAAGCATGAACGTGCATCATATTGCAACCATTATTGGGAAAACCAATTCAAAAAGGTGTGACTCTAGTAAAACTAAACTATTCTATTATGTTGACCGTCATTTTACATGCCATTGGATAATGTAATTCTTTTGTTCCTATAGTTTTCTGAAAACTATGAAATTGAGAAAATACTAGACCTGGAATTTGTAGTAGCCAATGCGATACACACTTTTTATCTATGTTGATCTCTGAGAAGAAGCTCATAACTTCCTGAGTAAATCTATATAATGTTTTCCTTTCGCACTAGATAGCTATTTTAAGAGCTCCACTGCACCAGTATAATTAGAAGTTAATATTGACCTGGGAACATCATATTTCAAAGAATATAATAGTAATTTAGTATGAGTAACTGATTGCTATCTTCATCAAGGTTTATGTTTTGGAGTTTACTCGTGACCGAAAAATGATGAGCGTCCTATGTAGCCATAAGCAAATGGATGTTATGTTCTCAAAGGGTGCTCCAGAGAGTATAATAGCTAGGTGTAATAAAATTCTCTGCAACGGTGATGGTTCTGTTGTTCCTCTAACTGCTGCTGGCCGTGCAGAGCTTGAGTCGAGGTTTTACAGGTTCGACATCAACTTGTTTAATGAATATGATTACATTTTCATATTACTTCGTGATGGTTATCTTTCGATGCTTGTATTTTCACTTCTTATAGTAATTTTGCTGTTAAAGGTTTGACCGAAGTGGGTTTTCCATTTTCTAACCATGTCTTTCTGCAACAGTTTTGGCGATGAAACATTGAGATGCTTAGCATTAGCATTTAAGACCGTGCCCCACGGTCAACAAACTATTTCCTATGATAATGAGAACGACCTGACGTTTATTGGGTTGGTACGCCTTTCTTTCAAATATGATGGATTTAATTAAGTTTACTGGAAGATTCACCATTTTTCTTTTACTGTTGAAGACTAGCTCATCTTGTGTTTCCTTTGAAGGTGGGAATGCTTGATCCACCAAGAGAAGAAGTGAGAGATGCTATGCTTGCGTGTATGACTGCTGGGATACGTGTTATAGTTGTTACTGGGGATAACAAGGTACTAGAAAATTGAGCATGCGGTTTGTTGATTATCTCCATCATTTTTGTACTTATTCTGATTAGCATGAATTTTCAGTCCACAGCAGAGTCACTATGTAGAAAAATAGGGGCTTTTGACAATCTGGTAGACTTTTCTGGTATGTCCTACACCGCTTCTGAATTTGAACGGCTTCCAGCAGTGCAGCAAACTCTAGCATTGCGACGGATGACACTTTTTTCCAGGTATTTGTTCATCTCTTGTTTTAATTGATAGTGTTTTTGGAATCTCGGAACTGAATGTTTACTTATCACGTGTATTTCTCTTTTCTTCTCCAAAGTTCGAGTTATAGTCATTTATGAGAAAACCAAAATTTTCTGTTGTTTCTCTATTTGTGTAGGGTTGAACCTTCCCACAAAAGGATGCTTGTTGAAGCCCTACAGAAACAAAACGAAGTGGTAATTCCCTGGTCACTAAGTTGTCATCATTACCCATCTTCGTTTTGTCTGTGTTTCAGTTCACATGCATTCTTATTTTGTATTCATGGCTTTCTTTTTGTCTGTGTTTAAGTTTCTAATATTTTTACTTATTAGAGAAGAAAAGTTCTTGCCTCTAACTGTAGCACTTATGAACCTTATTCTCCTAGGTGGCAATGACTGGTGATGGCGTTAATGATGCCCCTGCATTGAAGAAAGCTGACATTGGGATTGCCATGGGTTCTGGAACAGCTGTAGCAAAGGTATATACTTAGTGTTTGTTTTCAGTATGCTTCATGTATTCGTGTCACTTTAATTTAATTTGTACCATTCAAATTTATCATCATTTTCAAATAATAGCTAGCCATTATCTCCTGTCCATCTGCTTTTTTTTTTATCTTGATCTCTTCCTCTCGTTCAGACATGGTAATCAGTTGACATGGTGATCCAATTATGAGGTCCTTCCGCGGTCGTTTTCTTTTATCCCTAATGTTGCAATTGAAAACAAAGCATATAGTGAAAAAACAAATCTGGTTATTGCTTGTGGTATAGAAGTGATACAGTGTAATGTGACTGCTATACAGAATTCTTCAGAGCTAGCACACTAGTTATGCTACTAAGACTGGACTGTTACTGTTCCTTCCTTCAATAAACTGGCTTGCTAAGGTTTTTTATCTCTATGCTCTTCTGTGTTTAACCTATTTTTCTCTCCTTCCTCTGAATTCCAGAGTGCTTCAGATATGGTTTTGGCTGATGATAATTTTGCTTCAATAGTTGCGGTATGTTTGCTCCTTCCATTTTTCTTATGGTTTTTCCTTAATGCTTGATTCTGGCATACAGTTGGCAAATTCATATGTCAAATGCAAATCTTAGTTGGCCATCCTTCTCCCCAGTCTGATATTAAAAAAAGGAAAACGAGACTATAAATCACACTGCAGTATCTTTGTTGATGCAAATCCTAAACTGTTTCTCATCTTGACAGGCTGTTGCAGAAGGAAGGGCTATATATAATAACACAAAGCAATTCATTAGATACATGATTTCTTCAAATATAGGGGAAGTGGTCTGTATATTTGTTGCAGCTGTACTGGGAATCCCTGATACCTTGGCACCTGTGAGTTTGTTTAGCGTGGTAGTAACTTATCTGCAAAGTTTATTTTTATCAAGCTCCTTCTAAATCTATGATTTTCGTGGTAAATAATTGTAGGTTCAACTTCTGTGGGTCAATTTGGTAACAGATGGATTGCCTGCCACTGCCATTGGCTTTAATAAACAAGATTCCGATGTTATGAAGGCAAAACCCCGAAAGGTAGCAGATGTAACTGGACGGTATCTCTTGTGTATTTTAGTTCATTGAGAGAAGTAATGTGACAAACGATTGCTTTCGCCCGATTTGCATTAGTGTGAAATCACTAGGAGAGCTCATAATACTATACTCATTATTTAGGTTTTATGATGCTTTACATCTCCCTTTGGCCGTTACCAGTATTATGGGTTTTAGTGATGATGGTGCAAGGTTTTGTCATTTAATGAAGAAGGGATTTAGAACTTCTCAATTAACTATCTGCTAGTAGTGTGCTAATTTCTTCTCAAACTAGTCACACCTTTTATCTTCATTATTGTTCTGTTTGTTGTTGAATTCCAGGTTGGTGAAGCAGTGGTCACTGGGTGGTTATTCTTCCGCTATTTGGTTATCGGAGGTAAACTTAAAATGTTGGCTCTGTAACTTATCTAATCATCTTTCGAAACTAAGATCGTGGAATCTTTGTGGTCAAGTAGTAAAAGTTGAATTTATTCGCCTTCAAGCTTCTATGTCCCTCTAGAGGACCTATCTGCTTGAGCTGTCTATATTTCTTTGCAGTTTATGTCGGCCTGGCCACTGTTGCTGGCTTTATATGGTGGTTTGTTTACTCTGATGGTGGTCCTAAACTTACTTACAGTGAACTGGTTAGGTTTTATTTCCAGCTACATCTTTCAGATTATTTCATCATTCATGTGTGCCAACCTCCACATTTTTGAAGTTGTTTTCGAAGTTGCTGATCAAACGATTCATATCAATTCAGATGAACTTTGAAACTTGCGCACTTAGAGAGACAACTTATCCCTGCAGCATATTTGAGGATCGGCACCCATCTACTGTGGCTATGACAGTACTTGTTGTTGTCGAGATGTTTAATGCTCTAAATAACCTCAGCGAAAATCAATCCCTTCTGTAAGCGTAGATTCTTCCTTTCTTTCTTTCCTTGTTATCAGTTATATTTGCTTTAGTAAAGAAGGTATGTGATTGCAGGGTTATAACCCCAAGGAGTAACTTATGGCTTGTTGGTTCAATTATCCTGACGATGCTTCTGCACGTGCTAATATTATATGTTCATCCACTGGCAGTCTTATTTTCTGTAAGTTTCCTCTCTTCCAAAAACCTGTGTACAAAACCTGGCGTACCTGTTTTCTTCTTCTCAATCCTCATGGTCACTGCTTTATATAGGTCACGCCATTATCCTGGGCCGAGTGGACTGCTGTTCTGTATCTTTCGTTTCCAGTAAGTTTTTGTTTTCACTTTTAGCTTCTTCTGCATAGTCTACTAGAACTCTCATGCATCCTCACACTGGAATCTAACCTTGTCATATACCACCTTCGTTCTCATATGGATGCAAATTTGTTTAAGGAAAAGCATGACAATAGGCAGATCTTTCAGCTAAGAGAGAATCTTTTTAGAAGAAATTTAACACCTCAAAAATGATTAGTTTGATTTGAAACTTAATGTAAAAACTGCAGGTTATCATCATCGATGAGCTTCTGAAGTTCCTCTCTAGAAATACAGGTAATGCTTACTATGCTTTTTCAGCAGTTATTAAGACCGCCTATCGTTTCAACTGAATTAAAAGTGTATATAGAGGCCTTAAAACGTGGTCCATTATCGATGAGAGTCCTGACTCTGATGTGTTGTTAATGTAGGCATGAGATTCAGGTTCAGATTGAGGAAGGCTGATTTACTCCCCAAGGACCGGCGTGACAAGTAGGATAAGAAAGCAAGAGATGGCTTTTTCGTCATACAGATTTTTTTTTTGGCTATATAGATACAACAGCACACAGAGAAGGGAACCTTGGGAGATTCTAATTTCAATCCAAAAAGCCCCCAACACCATAAACCATAAAACTCTTTCGCTTTTGATTGTACCAAATTTCACTGTATTCTTACATCAAATCAATGACTAGTGCTCTTTGTGTCATGCAAGTGAATCGGAAATTCTAACATTTACAACTTAAAATGTGATTCGCAGATTATTTGGTTTTTATCCAGTATTAGCTGCTATTAATCTATAGAAAATCCCATCTATGAACCACTGCATTGTCACAATTAGTGGAGCCATGTCACTAACGAAATGAAAAGAAGATGGTAATTTTATTTTTTAAAGTAGAGAAAACGTAAGAAATATTGATTCAGTGTATATAATTTGTGTCGACACTCGGATAATTAGTTAGAAAACATTATATTAACAGTGGGGCAGCCCTATATACTCTACTTAATTAGGTAAAGTAGATTTGGTTGGCAGTGGCCAGTTGTTGGAGGACAAAACAACAATATACTATACTAATCAAAACACGAAAGAGAAGATTACAAACATCCATGATTCATAAGCTTTCCGTCATTTAGTGTTAAAGCACAATGCTGTCCTTGAATTAATAATAGTCACTAATCATCGTATATACGTATATCTGAACAGAACTTTATCAATGACATGATAAATCCGAAAATTGAGATGCATACATATATCAGTTTATGAGTTCAACTGATTAACAAGGTACAAAAATTATAAATTTCCACACAATTATTCTACCTAATATATTTACGTCAAACTTACGATGTAAACCAAACTTGGATTCGAAGCTAGAGTAGGTTTAGTTATTTATTTCTAATCAATCCACAAAATTATTAAAATCAAGCTAAGAAAATAGTATTTCACAGTGCACGAAAAATCGAGCTAGAAAAATGATAATCAATCCACAAAATACTAAAATTAAGAAGAAGAAAAAAGAAGAAGAGAAGTTACAAGATAGGGGTACTAGTAGTAACGGCGTAAGATTTGCTACGAGGATACAAAAGATCAGAGACTTTCTTAGTCTTCTTCACCTTCGGATTCACAGATCCTTCCTCTGTTTCTTCCTCTTCCTCTATCCTCGCCATCCCAGCACTCGAGCTCTTAGGCAACCCTCCTTGCTTCTGTTGCTTCTGCTGTTGCAGCTTCTCTTGTATCAACATGTCTATCTCATTCTTGTGCCCTAAACTCCTCACCGACGCAGCTCTCACTAGCTCGCTGTAATCTTCATCTATCCCGAAATCGGTGGTTCTCCGGGATGATGCGGAGGAGGAGAAGGCGGCGGAGGAGGAGCTCCGGCTTCTTGGAAAAGGAGCGGAGACGGAGGCGGAGGAGGAATATTGAGTACGAGCTGCGCAACCGGTGATGCTTCTCACGTAGAAATCACGTGCCTTGCCTAAAGCTCTTAGAGGTGTTGAGATTATTCTCAAGAACTTGCTCTGGTTTTGTTTCATCCTCTGTTTTTGTTTTTTTTTTTTTGGGGAAATGGTTTTTTTGTTGTTTTTGTGTTTTGTTTGAATGGTGGGTTTGATTTTTTTGGAGTGTGGTGTGGTTTTTAAGGGTTTTAAATATATAATAATGTTTAAAAGAGTGTTAAAGGAGAAATAATTGAGAGAATCAAACGTGACTTTAAGGATTTGTTTAGATATTTATTCAAAAAAGTTGATTTTACGAAAATAATAGTCGAAAGAGTGTTGGAGAGAGCAGTCCACAAGGTCCCATTGATTAAAAATCAATCATTAATCACAATTTGATATGTTGAAATAGTATTTGGAGTTTGTAGTACATTAGTTTTTTCATTTAAATTATTACTGCATCAGCACATATAAATTAGACCAGTGGGTTAGATATGTTATTATAGTTCAAATAAATAAATTATTGTAGTGAAGTGTAATTCATTTTGAAACTAATCTAGATTTAAGAATACCTAACATTGGATAAGTCATAAAAGACTCACAACCATGAAGTAAGAAACGCCGCCTTCGATTTTCTTCTCAATTATGTCATGTGTTTATTTCTTTGTTCAAATGTAAATGTCAAAAAAATACGAATGTCAAAGCCTGAATTGTACGGTTAGTCAAGGTTGTGGATTTGTCGTCGATTTGTAGAAATACAGAATAGTTTTATATATCGACCATGTTTTGTTTAATTTTTTCTTAATTTTCTTATTTAAGTTATGTTAAGATAATACTAAAATACATTTTCTTTAAATTATTGACTGAAGACTGAATATCATGGATTTATTATTTTGAAGATTGACGATTCATTACGATGTTGCTTGTGAGAAAATGGTTTTTACTTTGATTTTTGGGTCAAGGAATGTTTGTTTCTATTGTTTTCTAAAAGAGATAAGATGGTCAGAACTTTTGATAAGTAACATTAACTTCAAAACCTGTTTGATTTTCTCTACTACGAAACCTGTACCGGCCTACCGGTTAAATTATGTCGTTACTATATAGAAACTTCTAAATTTGCGTATTAATAAAAAAAAAAGGAAACGTGGTGCCGGACACAAGATATGGAAGCGTGGGAAAGAATAAAAGAGAGGTGGGTTTGGACTTTGGACTAATGCAGGTATAGGTACATCGCATGAGAAAAAACATCTCTTATGATGAGAATATAAGATAAGAACAACATGTGGAGCCATGTCGGAAGTAAAACAAATCTATATCAATCAATGCTTCTAGAAACAACTCTTATATTTAAACATATCTGCATTCCTTTTTTAATTAAGTAGATTAGCCGATAAGATTCCACGTGATTAACATCAAATCACTTCTTGTTGAGAAAACAACTATCAAATGGCTATCATTAAAACATCACATCATAAGGGAGAAGAAATCGTAATTGGCTTATAAACTGAAAAACACCACTTTCTCAAAACTAATTTTTGAAGATTAGTTCTACCATTAGGTTTTTAAGGTATGGGTAGACCTAAATCTAACAGTTAGTGCAGCGAATAATCGTAAGTCCATAAAACATCGCAACTTTTTTGGTTGGTCCACGTCCACAGAACCAACCGAGGTGGAACAAAGCCACATGGACCAACCAAGAGTAAACGTCCAAAATAAACTAACTAGAAATGACCCATAAACATAAAGTAGACAGTTGAGATAGGCTTAACATGGACATGGGCATCGATGTCAGTTTATAAGATCATCCCGCATTGAAAGAACGGTGACTAAGTATCACTAGGATATACCACACAAAAAAAGAATGAGAGAAACAAAAAAAGTAAATGGCTTATAAGATCATGGGTACCATGCCACCGTTTCATAAGCTATCTTGTGAAAGTGAATTCTACCCATTAAGCTTTTAAAGTGTTGTTAGGCCCAACCTAACAATAGCTACTAAGATTTTGATTGATACATGTAATATTGAATCCAAGTTAGTGAACTGATGTGATGTATTTTGTCAGAAAAATATGATAAAAGCTTAAAAATATTTTGATAAATTTATGATTTATGAAAATGTAAAAGAGACATTCTCTTGATGTTTTTGGCAAAACCCATCAAATCATCCTATGCCACCTCTCCACCGTTCCAAATCTCACATTGCCACAAAATTTATGCCAAAAGATCAACATGTCCACTTGTCAAGTATAAAATACCGACGTCATCAAATTACCTATATAAATCCTTTTATATTTATTTAGTTGAATTTTTTTTTGGTCAATAAACTATTAAATAATTTACTTTCAAAGATAAATAATTTTCAAACAATTAAAAAAATATTTATTAAAAAAATCCAAATTATTTTTTTCGTTATTGAGGAGGAGGTTCATTTATCCAATCAAAACCGAACCGTTTTGTTGTTTATCCAACTTGTCATTCATCGATGTCTCTCTCTTCCAGCCTTTCTTGAATCTCTCACCTCTCACGCCAATTTCATTTTCATGCATCGCTATTTCCCCTTATCTTCTTCTTCTTCTTCTTATCTCCCAACTAAATTATCTGTCTCCATTCATGTTATTATGGTCAACAACAGAATCTGAATCCCATTTCCCCATTTTCGGATCACAATAACTAACAAACCCTAGATTTCTATCTATAGTCCTTCGATCTGTTTCTGTGTCTCCTTAAAGCTGTGATTTTTGCAATTGGGGTTTGTGAGATTCGATCAATTAATTGTGTTTGTTGAATGGACCTTCTTCGATTGAGAGAAAAGGGTATATTTTTATCTCAGAGAAGAAGGAAATGGCTGATTTTTATGGCGATCTCTGGAGTTTCTGGCTATGGAGCTTACAAGGTTTATCATTTGCCATCTGTTGCCAGAAAAAGGAAGCGTCTTTTTAAGCTTTTCGGAGCCATTGTCTCTGTAGCTGAATTGATCTCTGATTCAGCTGAGACCTTAAGTATGGTATCACGAGACGTGAAGGATTTTCTCAATTCAGATTCAGATGAAATCCCTAACAGCTTGAAGCAGATCGCGAAGATCACAACTTCGAATGAGTTTACGGATTCGCTTTCTAGGGTTTCTCAGGCTGTGACTATTGGTGCCTTTCGTGGGTACAAATCCGAATCGTCTATTGGTGATTCAGGAATTGAGAAATCATCAGACTCGAGTGTTGTTGATAGAGTGATTGATAAGGTTTTCTCAGAGGCTGGAACTGGTTTTGTTTCAGTTGTTGTTGGTAGCTTTGCTAAGAATCTTGTTCTTGGATTTTACTCTGGTAAGGTAGAGAGTGGTGTGAAATGTGAGGGTTCTGATTCTTCTGAGACACCTAGATGGGTGACTTTGCTTGGTGATGACAAGTGTAGAGAGCTTTTAGCTGATTGTATTGAGAGATTCACCAGCACTGCAATTGGTGTGTATCTTGACAAGACGATGGATATCAATACTTATGATCAAATCTTTGAAGGCTTGACGAATCCGAAACATCAGGATAGTGTCAAGGACGTTCTTGTTTCGGTTTGTAACGGTGCTCTCGAGACTATTGTTAGGACATCTCACGACGTGTTTACATCTTCAAGGTCTAAGAATGTGATAGAAGAGATCGAAGATGATGATTTCAAGAGTAATGGTTCCGCGAGAAGCAAGATGGTTTCGGAATCAGGAGATGGGGTCAAGAGTAATGGGTGGACTGAGGCTATTGCAACTACATTGGCAGTTCCGAGCAATCGGAGGTTTATGTTTGATGTAACAGGAAGAGTAACACTAGAAACGACGAGATCAATCATCGCATTTATAATGGTGAAGACATTTCAAGGGTTCAGAAAAAGTATCAATGTGGTTCATGAAGAGGTTACAGACAGAGGACGCCAAGCAGTTGAATATGTTGGAGCCAAATCTTCTGTTATAATCACTGTATGCCTTGCGTTGTACTTGCACATCATAAGCGGCTGTGTTCGGAATTCTCCCATAGGCGTAAGCCAGCATTTTTAGTTCTTCAGATGAAGAAGAGATCATCGATTTGGTTGGATATAGGATAATATTTGTTAGGTACACAAGATTTATCAGCTCGTTGTTTATAGTTGGAGCTGAGAATATTGTAAAGATTGTGTGCGTGTATTAGCACAACTTGATTCTTATTGATGGATCATGGATCTTATATATATATACATATTGAAAAGGTTCTTGGGGCATTGATCTTTGAGATATATAGTCTTTAATTTCTTTACACTTCTTCAACAAAAGCTTCATAGATCAACAAGCCTGTTTTCCATTTTCCGGTCCACACTTCATACAAACCAAATTGGAGCTTGGTGTCTTGGTTTATTGCTACCTTGGGACTTACAAAGATCTCAAACCGACCATCAGTCTCATCTGGTATGTTAACCGGTCCGGTTCCGCCTTTGAGTTTGTCAAAGTTATTGTTAACCGATTTGATCCTCTTCCAAATTGTCCTCCCTTTCTTTCCAATTTTTGCTGACATGAAAACTGGAGCTTGGTCCCATCCGGTTGCATCAGCTGTGAACGAGATTTTAAAACCAATTCGGTATGTTTTGCCTGGTTCTATCTTGTCGTACGAACCGGTTACTTCTAACCAACTCACTTTCTTTAGTTCAGCAGGCGTCCTGAAAACACCAAAAGACTCCAGTTTATTATTTTACTTTTAACATGGAAAACCAAAAACCGGTTTATTCAGAATCAAACTGATTTTTATTTTGGTTAATGTGTATATAACGTAAGATGAAGGGTGTGTACCAACCTGTCTTCGTTAGGGATGACCCAATACCGAGAATCACCTCCCCATATGAAATTAAGACCACTTGGCTTAAAGACCCATGCTTTTCTAACAATCTATTAACCAAAGTTTGATTTTTAGTTGCAAAAAAAAAAGTTTGATATTTAGTTGCAATAAAATACCCAACATATATAAAATAACTTAAGTGAAAAAACTAATAACAATTGACTTGTTATTACATCTTGTTCCATGTTGGATTCTGCCTCGTAGTGAGAACTCTTGACAGCTTTTTGGACAGACATTTCTCTCTTTCTTCTTTGCTGTTTGTTTATAAAAGAACACTTCTCTTAAGTTGGCTTTATATAGAGATTTGTTTCTTTTCACTATATGGAAACTTTCTGTAGAAAAAAATTAGTATTGTGACAGAAGAAGAATAAATGAAGTTGGACCCAATCTTTTCTTCTCAATATTCTCCTTGTAAGTTTTACTTTAGTGCCATAACCATGTAAAAGGTATAATTCAATTGGATGGCAAAAGCTAAAGCAAATATTCTCAGTTTGTGGCTCTTCTTCTATCTCTGCTTTTGTATGAGAATCAAATGATCACATATTTGATTTCAATTTGCCAAAGAGTGAAATTTTTGAGACTGTAATGAAGTTTTGAACTAGTTGGCCTTTGTCATTTTAGATTCCTATGTCCTAATGATGTTCTAGATTTTATTCTCGATAACAATTTTTGCTAGTGGGCAGAATATGACACATATGGGAAGTGCTTGAATTGTGGCAAGTATGGTCATTTAATAAGCCGTTGTCTCATCCCCTTGCAGAAGAAACTTCCCTTTAAAAAAGACTATCCCTCCGGGGCTAATGAAGTGGCTCTCTCTGCTGTTAACCTTCCTTCAGGTGCTGGGATTTCAGAAACTAGTGTCATTGGTTCAGCTTCAGCTAATCCACCTGAGCTCCCTTGGTCCAAACCAAAAAGAAGGCGTTCGAGATCAAAGAAGCGCTCTCTCAGTTCTCCACCTCGGATTGTTGACCCGTTGATTCCCATTTCTCAGCAGGTCCCTCTATTGCCCAAGCCTTCGGCTAGTAAGAAATGGGTTGTGAGACCAGGTTTGAATTCGCCAGTTCCTACTGTTGTCATTGGTGCAGATTCTGGAATTTCTCAACCTCCTACTCTCCCTAAAAAATCTATGAGAGAGTCTATCAAAGATCCGGATCCAAACTTCCCTCTTCCCCTGGGCTGGGCAGTGATGTCTACTAAGGCAAAAAAGAAAGAACTTAAGAAGTGGCACAACCGTATTCGTCCCCCCGTGACAGAGCTTCAAGGTTTCGTCGATGGCAGGGCCGGTGACGGTCCTTCTTCTCATTGAAAGCTTTGCTTTCACCTTCACCTTTTGTTGTGAATATGAAGGTCTTTTGTTGGAATATTAGAGGCTTAAATAGCCGTAATCGTCAACGAGTTGTGCGAAGCTGGATTGCTTCTAATAATCTTCTTGTGGGATGTTTTTTGGAAACTCATGTGGCACAAGAGAATGCAAACTCGGTTTTGGCCTCAACCCTTCCGGGTTGGAGGATGGATAGCAACTATTGTTGCTCTGAACTTGGGAGGATATGGATAGTCTGGGATCCTTCCATTTCAGTTTTGGTGTTTAAGAGAACGGATCAGATTATGTTTTGCAGCATTAAGATTCCTTCTCTTCTTCAATCTTTTGCGGTTGCTTTTGTTTATGGCAGGAATTCTGAGTTAGATAGAAGATCTCTGTGGGAAGACATTCTCGTGCTGTCCAGGACTTCTCCTCTTTCTGTTACTCCCTGGCTTTTGTTGGGAGATTTTAATCAGATAGCCGCTGCTTCGGAACATTATTCTATCAATCAATCCTTATTGAACCTGCGTGGTATGGAGGATCTTCAATGTTGTTTGAGAGACAGTCAGCTTTCAGACCTGCCTTCTCGAGGTGTGTTTTTCACTTGGTCAAATCATCAACAGGACAATCCCATCCTTCGGAAGCTTGACAGGGCCTTAGCTAATGGTGAGTGGTTCGCGGTCTTTCCCTCTGCTCTTGCGGTCTTTGATCCTCCAGGTGACTCTGATCATGCCCCTTGTATCATCTTAATCGATAATCAGCCTCCTCCTTCTAAGAAGTCCTTTAAGTATTTCTCCTTCTTGTCTTCTCATCCTTCTTATTTGGCGGCTTTGTCTACTGCTTGGGAGGAGAATACTTTGGTTGGGTCTCACATGTTTTCTTTGAGGCAGCATTTAAAAGTTGCTAAGCTGTGTTGCAGGACTCTTAACAGGCTCCGTTTCAGCAATATTCAACAAAGGACAGCCCAATCTCTAACTCGGCTTGAGGACATTCAAGTGGAACTCCTCACGTCACCTTCTGATACTCTTTTTCGTCGGGAACATGTTGCCCGCAAGCAATGGATCTTCTTTGCTGCTGCTTTAGAGTCATTCTTTCGACAAAAATCCAGAATAAGATGGCTTCATGAAGGTGATGCTAATACTAGATTTTTTCACAGAGCTGTGATTGCTCACCAAGCGACTAATCTTATCAAGTTTCTTAGAGGAGATGATGGTTTTAGGGTCGAGAATGTGGATCAGATAAAAGGGATGTTGATTGCTTATTATTCGCATCTTCTTGGCATTCCTTCAGAGAATGTCACCCCATTCTCTGTTGAAAAAATCAAAGGTCTTCTCCCCTTTCGTTGTGATTCCTTCCTGGCTTCTCAGTTGACTACTATTCCTTCGGAAGAGGAAATAACTCAGGTGCTCTTCTCTATGCCCCGTAACAAAGCACCGGGTCCAGATGGGTTTCCAGTTGAATTCTTCATCGAAGCTTGGGCGATTGTGAAGTCTAGTGTTGTGGCTGCGATCAGGGAATTCTTTATCTCTGGGAATCTTCCAAGGGGCTTTAATGCTACAGCCATCACTCTGATTCCAAAGGTAACAGGGGCAGATCGTCTAACTCAATTTCGCCCTGTGGCTTGTTGCACTACTATTTATAAGGTCATTACTCGCATCATTTCCAGAAGGCTAAAGCTTTTCATTGACCAAGCGGTTCAGGCAAATCAGGTTGGGTTCATTAAGGGTCGGCTTCTATGTGAGAATGTTCTTCTTGCATCTGAGTTGGTGGATAATTTCGAGGCTGATGGAGAGACTACTAGAGGCTGTCTTCAGGTGGATATATCTAAAGCCTATGATAATGTCAACTGGGAGTTTCTCATCAATATTTTGAAGGCTCTTGATCTTCCTTTAGTCTTTATCCATTGGATTTGGGTCTGTATATCCTCAGCCTCCTACAGCATAGCGTTTAATGGAGAATTGATTGGTTTTTTCCAAGGAAAAAAGGGCATTCGGCAAGGAGATCCAATGTCTTCTCACCTATTTGTTCTTGTGATGGATGTGCTATCTAAATCGTTGGACTTGGGAGCTTTGAATGGTCTCTTTAACCTTCATCCTAATTGTTTGGCTCCCATCATCACTCACTTAAGTTTTGCAGATGATGTTCTTGTTTTCTCAGATGGTGCTGCTTCTTCTATCGCTGGAATTTTGACTATTTTGGATGATTTTAGACAGGGTTCAGGTCTTGGAATTAATAGGGAGAAGACTGAGTTGCTTTTGGATGGTGGTAACTTTGCTAGGAACAGGAGCTTGGCAGACAATCTTGGCATCACTCATGGCTCTCTCCCCGTCCGTTATCTGGGAGTGCCTCTTATGTCTCAGAAGATGAGACGTCAGGACTATCAGCCCCTGGTTGATCGAATTAACTCGAGATTCACCTCTTGGACAGCTAGACACCTTTCCTTTGCGGGTCGCCTTCAGCTTTTGAAGTCTGTTATTTATTCTACAATAAATTTTTGGGCTTCTGTCTTCATCTTCCCCAATCAGTGCCTGCAAAAACTTGAGCAAATGTGTAATGCTTTCCTGTGGTCTGGAGCTCCAAACTCTGCTAGAGGAGCAAAAATCTCTTGGAACATTGTGTGCTCTCCTAAAGAGGCTGGCGGGCTAGGCTTGAAGCGCCTCTCCTCCTGGAACAGAATTCTTGCTCTGAAGCTTATTTGGCTTCTCTTCACCTCTGCTGGTTCTCTATGGGTTTCCTGGGTTAGACTGCATCTCATTGGGCGCCGGAACTTCTAGGAACTTAATCCTTCTCTGTCTGGCAGCTGGATATGGCGTAAGTTGTGCAAGCTACGACCTTTTGCTCGTCCTTTCATCATTTGTGAGGTTGGATCCGGGGTGACTGCTAGTTTCTGGCATGATAATTGGACTGATCATGGGCCTCTCCTTCACCTGACTGGTCCTGCTGGTCCTCTCTTAGCCGGCCTGCCTTTAAATTCGGTTGTCAGAGATGCTCTCCGCGATGATACCTGGAGGATCTCTTCTAGTAGAAGCCGCAATCCGGTAATCACTTTGCTTCAACGAGTTCTTCCTTCTGCTGCGAGTCTAATTGATTGTCCGCATGATGATACTTACCTTTGGAAAATTGGTCATCATGCACCGTCAAATAGATTCTCTACAGCGGACACTTGGAGCTACCTTCAGCCCTCTAGTACTTCAGTTCTGTGGCATAAGGCGGTTTGGTTTAAGGATCATGTTCCGAAACAAGCTTTCATCTGTTGGGTTGTGGCCCACAACAGATTACACACTAGGGACCGGTTAAGGAGATGGGGCTTCTCTATCCCGCCCACTTGTGTTCTGTGTAATGACCTTGATGAGTCTAGGGAACACCTTTTCTTTCGGTGTCAGTTTAGCTCAGAGATTTGGAGCTTCTTCATGAGAGCCTTAAACCTCAATCCGCCTCCTCAGTTTATGCACTGTCTGCTTTGGACCTTGACTGCTTCTCGAGACAGGAACATCACGCTCATCACCAAGCTCCTTTTCCACGCTTCTGTCTATTTCATTTGGCGTGAGCGCAATCTTCGCATTCACTCAAATTCTGTTAGACCAGCTCATTTGATCATCAAGGAAATTCAGCTTATCGTTAGGGCTAGGTTGGACCCTCTGTCTCGGTCTTCCCGCGTCGTCTCTCAGCCAGGCTCTTCTCTTCTTGCCTCGTGGTTTGGAGTGTTTCAGCGTTCACCTGTCTCTGGTTAATGTGGAGTTTATTTTGCAGGTCCTCTGTTGGCTCAGCGTTGTTCTCCTTTTGTTTTGCTGAGATCTTGTCGTCCTTGGGTTCTCTCTGGGCCTCGTCGCTGGGATTCAGGTTCTCGGTTTTTTCTTGTTCTGTTAGTTGTTGGGCCTGCGTGCCTTCTCTGGGCCTGCGTGCCTGTTGTATGGCCTTCTAAGCCTTGTAACCTTTTTCGTTTTATTGG
>Ga0041059_1001299_pt1 | contig 19993 bp, 13 predicted proteins | sample AraColnosormetaG_FD_56232 | JGI IMG/M metagenome (GOLD analysis project Ga0041059, IMG submission 56232) | Arabidopsis roots microbial communities from North Carolina, USA - Col MF nosort | ecosystem: Host-associated > Plants > Roots > Unclassified | place: USA: North Carolina | collected... | reverse complement strand
ATTTAAAACACATCGTTTTATTTTGACGGTACTGTAGACGGCGGGTGGTTTTCACAAATAATTTTAAACTTCAGGTGTTTTTTCATTAAATAAATAATTGAGGGGTTTTTTCACAATATATCTTTAGTTGGGGGGTTTAATTACTAAAAATCCTATTTTTTATATGAAGAAAAGAACGATAATTAAAGAGTTAACAACTCCAAACAATATCATATCATTTTGAGGTTTGTACTGTTTTATCGGCGTGCATGGCTTGAAATTACTATTAGTTCATTGATCGATTATATATCATAGCTACTACTAGTGCCTAGTGGAATACAAAAAATAAGGGTACCAATTCAATTCAGTGGTATTGCGCATGTCAGACCTAAATCTCACTTTCGGCTTCACGTTGATATCAATTCAAGGGCTTATGCATGTCGTATCCAACAATCGGCTAAAAAAGAATAAGATTATTGGTGGTGCATGCTTTTAAACATTTGGGAGTTCATAACGATATAACCATTGGAATTAAGTTTTGTTCACGTGTCAACGATCCACCATTTGTTTGTACCAACACACGTGCCATACGATACACCACCAGCATATTTATCGATGTGGTTGTTCTATGTAACGTGTGTGGGAGTGATCGGGTAAATTTATCCTGACACAGACCATTTTTTCCTTTTTTGGGCAAGAAACATATCCATTAATCAATCTCACCATCTTACTCTAGTTCGACAAAAATGTCTTTGGAATGTCCGAATTGTTAATAATCAGTTTATAGAAAGAGGTGATAAGTAGTTAGCCCGACGAAAATAATTTCAATAGTTATCAACAGATTTTGATAACCTCAAGCAAACGATAAATAATTTTACTCACATTATTAAAGTTCTTCTCTTTAGTATTTTATTTTTACATCTTAGTTCTTATCTGGTTATAAGCAATCAATGCAAAAGAATAGTAAAAGACTCGTCTAAAAATGTCAATAAAGAACTTAGCTTACGGAAATGAAAAATGTACAAAGAAAACCATTTAGTTCAAACAAAAACAAGGATTGTATGGGACATTTAGTTTTAAAAACAATTCAAAAAGGCCTCAGAGATCTTGGTGGTAAATATCATCAACTGAAGAAATTCTTCATCAAGAGTAGCAAATATTTTGATTACATCACCGGCCAAAACAACTTAGTAAATACATAGCAAACAAAACTTAAGAACCAAAAAACATAATGATGGATGATGAGTCAAAAGTAGCTGGTAAATAATCACATAATTTCCCGTACGTAAGGGAATCATTGGGAATCCGAATGATTTTTTTCATCACCCTCACCATTCCATCAACCACTATCAATAACACAGAATTTCACAATTTCATACACTACATATATCTAATGGAAAAAAAATCAACAAAGCAATTTCGATTCAGAGATTGATAGATGTATCTGCCTCTATTCACCGAGTATCCTTCGGTCAAGAAAAAGAAAACTCGGAGTTTTCAGAAGCAGAGCAAGCTTACGGAGGTTCACGTAAGCTTACCGGAGATTATTACAAATCCATCATCTCTTTCGCCTAACGATAGATTCCTCAATCCATTACAAATAAATTGTATAGATTAAGAAATTTGCAAATTAGGCTTTCTTTGAAAAAAATCGAATCAACATAAGATATCTAAACCATAGCACATCAAATAAGCGGCGGAGAGAATAAAATTTGATCGGACAAAGTAACTGAGCAGAGAAGATGAGTTTATATATGCAATTATGATAGTGGTGGACTTTCGAAAACCCTAGTTCTTAAAGCGTGACGAAAGGCCATTTTATTCGGTTTGGGCTAGTTATAGGCCCATTAGTTTAACCAAATTTATAGTTTGAGTGACGGCTAATAAAGAAAGAAAGCGACGACGTTTCGACAAAGGACAGAGTTAAAAAATTGATGGCCCATGCAGGTTTCGAACCTGCGACCTTCGCGTTATTAGCACGACGCTCTAACCAACTGAGCTAATGGGCCTATTTTATTACTAAGTTGAATCAAGCTACCTAATTTTAATTATACAAAATAGGATGCATAACCAAACTGTGTCGTTTTATCAAATCTGCCAAACTTTGTCTCACAGACACTGCACTTGATCTTTCTCGTGGCCAAATCTTTTGATTCTCCGTTCATTCTCCGGTTCCGATCTCGAAGAAGATGAGAGTAGTAGTAATATCTTCCTTTGTCTCCGTCTCTTTGCAACTATCCTTTCTTCTTCTCCTTGCTTCTGCCATTAGATCAAGCTCGTCTCCACCGAACGATCCGTTTCTCGGCATTTCTCCTCAAGGTTTGTTTTCTGCTCATTGAAAGATCTGCTTCGTTTTGCTTAAGATCTTCACCATAATCACTCCGATTTGATATTTCTTTTTCTCGTTTATGTGTGTTAGATGAGAAGTATTACAAGTCATCTTCAGAGATTAAGTGTAAGGATGGATCAAAGAAATTCACGAAAGCTCAGCTTAATGACGATTTCTGTGATTGTTCAGATGGAACTGACGAGCCAGGTTCTTTTCATTTTCTCAATTTCTCTTCTTCTCATAAGCATTTTGTGTTTTTCGATTGGATTGATTCTTCTCTGTTGAACAAAAATTGTGTAGCTTTTCTTTGGTTTAGGATTGTGATTGGTTTCATTTGAATTCAAAAGCGGTGATTATTGAAGTTATACTTTGGGTTTAGTGGAATAAAGTTTTTTTTTGCTTTTTGGGAGTATATGTGTTATGGATGATCATCTTTTTGCTTTGCTTTGCTTTATGTGGTAAAAACTCCAGGTACCTCAGCTTGTCCAACTGGAAAATTCTATTGCCGGAACGCCGGCCACTCTCCGGTGATTTTGTTTTCTTCCAGAGTTAATGATGGTATTTGTGGTATGTTACTCAAATTCTGTAGTTATTTACATTTTAAATTTTGTTGAACCTCTTCTTTGCAAGCATTTGTGTTTTCAAATGCATGGCAGAGGAAGAAGTTGTTGAAGTGTTAGCTTATTCGTACTTATGGCTTGTTTACCTATGGGAGCAGATTGTTGTGATGGAAGTGATGAGTATGATGGTCACGTATCATGCCAAAATACATGCTGGGAAGCTGGAAAAGCTGCTCGAGAAAATCTGAAGAAGAAAATTGAAACATATAATCAAGGGCTTGTAATAAGGAGACAGGAAATCGAACAGGCGAAAGTGGGTCTGGAGAAAGATGCAGCAGAATTGAAGAAGCTGAAAAGTGAGCAGAAGATTCTGAAAGGCCTTGTTGATCAGCTGAAAGGTTTGCCGTTCTTCCTTTTGATGCATAATTGAATATTTTTGTTTGCTGATTTTGCGGCATGAGAGTTGAGGTTTAGTTTTTTCATATGGTAGTACCATGAGATAATTAGTTTATTGGAATGTGAAAGCGGAACCCTGCATATAAGTGTAGTTCGATGCTTGAAATGCTTCGGGATCAGCCCTTAAAGTTCAACTAACCACCAAAAGGATAGGAAGAAAGTTAAAAAAATACATGACTTGTAGTTGAAGTAGTGGAATCTGATAGGATCATTAACTTCTTTCTATGATGACTACAGATGATAAAGAATTCTTTTTGCCAAGTTGACATGTTTTACATTTCCCTCGGCTCATTTCTTCTGTAGATCGTAAAGAACAAATTGAGAAGGTAGAGGAGAAGGAGCGTCTACAGAAAGAAAAGGAGGAAAAGGAAAAGAAAGAGGCCGAATTAGCAGCCCAGCAAGGAAAAGGGGATGCTGAGGAGAAGACAGATGACAGTGAAAAAGTTGAAGAAAGCTCACATGATGAAGGGACGCCTGCAGTTTCACAACACGATGAAACCACACATCATGATGAGATTGGTAATTACAAGGATTATCCTTCAGATGAGGTTAGTTCTTCTCTTGTAAACTGAAATAGATTTGCACGTTTTCATCTTTGTATTTTTTTATTGTACTTATTCAACAAGTTAAGTAGTCAAACAATGAAAGATAAGCTTATCAGAACATTTGTCAATATTTTGGTCCTCTTTGGACCTCCTGCTCATTCATGAATCATGAGGTCATGAAACATATTAGAGTTTCAATATGTGAGATGCTTGAAACTCTATCTTTTATTCATCATCGTTGAAATCTAAAACTTGGCTATCTTGAACTCATTGACATGACTACGAACCCTCATCAATACATTCAGTGCTTTTTATATTTCTTGAGTCCTCTTGTTTTGCTTTCGGGTTGTGTAATTCAACCGAGTACTGAATTAGAATTTGACTTCAGGAGCCAGCAGCTGAAGGTGAACCAACAAGTATATTGGATGAGGCTACTCACACTAATCCAGCAGACGAGGTTTGAAAAATTATTTCACACATATGCTTTTCCAAAAGTGGTGCAATCTGTTACTTGAAATGGGATGATGATACGAGGTTTGCCTACAATGCAGCATGTTGTGGAGAGAAAAGAGGAATCTACCTCATCTGAGGATTCCTCTTCCCCCACAGATGAATCTCAAAATGATGGTAGTGCTGAAAAGGAGGAATCAGACGAGGTTAAGAAAGTGGTAATTTACTTTCAATTTCTGGCCAAGTGCTTACAAATCTGAGTATAGTTCTCTGAACTTCCGTGATGAGAATAACTCTTTCTTTTTGAGACTTGTCTATTGCATTTTTTCAATAACTCTACCCCTTCTGAGTTATATCTCGGAGATTATTGAATTCCTGACTTTTTCCTAACGTTAGAGTACTCTACATTCTATCGATAGGAGGATTTTGTAACCGAGAAGAAGGAAGAGTTGTCAAAGGAAGAGTTGGGGCGTCTTGTTGCCTCTCGTTGGACAGGAGAGAAATCTGATAAGCCAACTGAGGCAGACGATATCCCCAAAGCTGATGATCAGGAAAACCATGAGCACACGCCCATCACTGCACATGAAGCAGATGAAGATGATGGATTTGTTTCAGATGGTGATGAGGATACCAGCGATGATGGGAAATACAGCGACCATGAACCTGAAGATGATTCCTATGAAGAGGAGTATCGCCATGATTCTAGTTCTTCATACAAATCTGATGCAGATGATGATGTCGATTTTTCAGGTCTGCACTATTTCCACAGATGTTTATATTCTTGAACGATGTTAATCATCTATCATATTTAGTTGACTTGATTGAATTTCATTACTGATAGAGACAACCTCAAATCCTACTTGGTTGGAGAAGATACAAAAGACTGTCAAGAACATTTTGCTGGCTGTGAATTTATTCCAAACCACCCCAGTGGACAAATCAGGTAAAAAAATAGTTTAGCATTTTCATCAGTAGTATTAGTGATACTCGTATTCTTTAGTGATTCATCTATATTGTTGTGGAATGTGCAGAGGCTGATCGGGTACGCAAAGAATACGACGAGTCAAGCTCCAAACTGAATAAAATACAGTCAAGGATATCGAGCTTAGAAAAGAAGCTAAAACAAGACTTTGGTCTGTATGATAAGACATCCTAAGCCTTCACTTACGTTTACCTTTCTTTAAGTTAGTCCTTATATATTGTTTATAACAGGACCAGAGAAAGAGTTCTATTCATTCCATGGTCGTTGTTTTGAGAGCAAACAGGGCAAGTAAGAATAATCTTAGCAATTTAATGTCACATCCATTCTTTATTAACATTACTATCAGCTATTAGAATTATATATCTGATGCATTTACTGTTATTACCTAAATAATGCTGTAGGTATACTTACAAAGTCTGCGCATATAAAGAAGCAACACAAGAGGAGGGCTATTCGAAAACTCGGTTAGGGTAAGTGTCATGCCACTTTATCTTTTCTGTGCATGCTGATCTCTTTCATGATACAGATAACTAATAACAAGGAATTGGTTCGCAGATGATAATTAAATATGAGTGATTATTTTATCTGTGCTTATTTTGTCGCTTCCTTATTTTGTTTAATGGAATTTGCTAAAATAGGGAGTGGGACAAATTTGAGAACTCTTACCAATTCATGTCATATACCAACGGAGAAAAATGCTGGAATGGTCCCGATAGAAGCCTGAAGGTAGTGTCTGATTACATTAAATCCAAACTAATTGTTCAATTAATATTTTCTCCAATTATATTTATATAAAAAAAATTATCTGAGAAGATTTTTGCGCTTGCAAAGATCACAGAGATATACAAAGCTTGACTGTCTCACTAAATGCAGGTGAAACTAAGATGTGGGTTGAAAAATGAGCTTATGGATGTCGATGAACCAAGCCGTTGCGAGTAAGTTCTTATCGTAACCTACATCTCACGGGTCATCATCTCCTTTTATCTCCAGTTTTTCTTTTTATATCCTTAAATTTTTACTCTCTTGTTGCAGATATGCGGCCATCTTATCTACTCCAGCTCGGTGTTTGGAAGACAAACTTAAAGTAAGTTTTTGTGTCATCTCAAATCTCAAAACAGACCTACACTAGTTAACACTTCCTTAACCTGGTGTTTGTCTTTGTATAGGAACTACAACAGAAGCTCGAGAAGTTGATGAACCAAGACAAACCTCAGAATCACGACGAACTCTGATCATTTTCACCTGAAATAATTCTTACCATATGCGCACTGCGCTTAGATTTATGTCAGTTTAGACTAGTAATCTTGCTCAGTCGCAAACGTCAAGAGAGGACTTAAAAAAAGAACAGAGAAGTTTTGGGCCGGAAGAGAATGAATGATAGAGTCAAGTTTACCTCATTTGGGTTCAATGGAGATTTTCTATATCAAAAGTATTTAGACAATGTTCAAACTCTGGTTAAGCACAAAGAACAATTCTTCTATATAAAAACATGAAGAAGAGCTAAAACCTTTTAACTTTTTTGGAGTCTTAAAATTTATTCGAGATTGTTGGAGCTCGTCAATATTAAGGTACATATGTCAGTTATCAAACATCTCCAAGTTCACTTTTAGGTCAGAAAATGGTTTTAATGTCTAAACAAGTGGTAGGTTTGGTTTGGTTCAGTTTTAATGCTTTCTTTTACAGATTCCATTACCAATAGAGACAAACTAGAACACAATATTTCCGGAAATAAATTACTGCAGTTCAACACTTAACACCATGAAAGAAGACAAAGAACAAAGATCAACTTCAGAAATTAGTTTAAACACTATTGCCAAAATGCCAAAATACAATTAATACCATTTTTTAATCAACATAAACACTTAAATGAGATATCATTATAAGATATTTTATATTTGGAAAAAAACGTGGCCCGACAATAGATCGAGAAGACATAAAAAGGTAAACGAAAACGAATATTAATAAACAATGTGCGTCACTCCTTAATTATTCAAAGAAAATTAAACCGGTGTGAACCAATCAGTAAACATATGGTCTTTTGTTGACCAAATCTAAACCAATAACCTTCAATTTCATTTCTCATTTTTTACCTCAAAAGTCAAAAAAAACTCTAGAAGAAGACTCTTAACTCATAAATCTCTCATTCTTTCTCAGATTCTCTCTCTCTGTTTTCCTTGTTCTCCAAGCCAGATCTCTCTCCATAAATCTCTCTTCATCTCTCTCTTTCCACCAAACATCCGCGATCCTCGATTCTCAATTCCGTGTCTGTTTTTTTTCTTCACTTAGCGATGGCGATGATAGAGCAAAGGCCGAAGACGAAGATCGTTTGTACTCTAGGTCCAGCTTCCAGATCTGTTCCGATGGTCGAGAAGCTTCTTAGGGCTGGTATGAACGTTGCTCGTTTCAATTTCTCTCATGGATCTCATGAATACCATCAAGAGACTCTCGATAATCTTCATCAAGCTATGCTTAACACTGGGATTCTCTGTGCCGTCATGCTCGACACCAAGGTTCGATTACATGACTTCCATTTTTATAGTTTATGTTGTTTTGTTTCCAATTTCATCTCCTTTGACTTAGATTCGACTGTGATTTGGAATTCTAGGGTTTCTAGATATTTTATTTAGTTTGGATTTTGGTATTTGATTCTATTTATTGATCTGTAACATTGACGCGTCTATTTTATTTCCTATGTGTGAAATGTTTATTTATGCCTCTTTTGTATTTTCATCTATCTTTGGTAAATGGTTTCTGTTTTTTTGTCTGTTTATGCCATTTTTGTGTTAGACTGTTTATTAATGTTTACTCTGCTTATGAACAACGCTTACCAACCTCACTCTCATGATGTTTTACCATCTGGGAATTACTAAATTTATTATGAATTATGAATCTAGATCTGTGAGACTTTCTCCAGTTAGAACTCTGAGTTGTTAGACCAAATTAGTTGAGAAGAAAGAGTTGAAATCTTCTTGTTGTGGAGACCAAATGTAGAAAATGATGTTAGCTCTTGGAAACTGGTGAAGAATTTGTTGTTAATACAAATTTGATAGATGACTAAGACTTATAATTGTTGAGAGTGGTGATAGCTGATGTTCTTGAATTGTCTTATGTATGTGAATTGTGGCAGATCTATTTGTTTGTTTGTTTTCGATTTTGCTAATGGAGTGTTGTTGTTTCTTTTCTGTTATAAAGGGTCCAGAAATCCGAACCGGGTTCTTGAAAGATGGGAAACCAATCCAGCTGAAACAAGGACAAGAGATCACTATTTCGACTGACTATGACTTGAAGGGTGACGAGAACACGATTTGCATGAGCTACAAAAAGTTGGCTGTTGATGTGAACCCAGGAATGGTCATTCTTTGTGCTGATGGTACAATCTCCTTACTGGTTCTCTCTTGTGACAAAGAGAACGGTACAGTCCGTTGCCGGTGTGAGAACTCTGCGATGCTCGGTGAGAGAAAGAACGTTAATCTCCCAGGTGTTGTTGTGGATCTCCCAACTCTAACTGAGAAAGACAAAGAAGACATCATGCAATGGGGAGTCCCGAATCAAATCGACATGATTGCTCTGTCTTTTGTCAGGAAAGGTTCAGACTTGGTTCAAGTCCGGAAACTTCTAGGAAAGCACGCCAAAAACATTCTTCTCATGTCTAAGGTATGTTAAATCAAAGCTCTCTTTTTAGTTCCGGAAACTACAGGATCAAATCTTTAGGTTGTGATGGTTTTGTGCTATCTTCTTTTTGATTGATTAGGTCGAGAACCAAGAAGGTGTGGCAAATTTTGATGACATTTTGGTCAATTCAGACGCTTTCATGATTGCTAGAGGAGATCTGGGCATGGAAATCCCGATTGAGAAGATCTTCTTAGCTCAGAAGGTGATGATCTACAAATGCAACATCCAGGGAAAACCTGTGGTCACAGCAACTCAGATGCTCGAGTCCATGATCAAATCTCCTAGACCCACAAGAGCCGAAGCTACGGATGTAGCAAACGCAGTCCTTGATGGTACAGACTGTGTCATGCTCAGTGGTGAAACTGCAGCTGGAGCATACCCTGAACTAGCCGTCCGTACAATGGCTAAGATCTGCGTGGAAGCCGAGAGCACCCTTGACTACGGTGATGTCTTCAAGAGGATCATGCTGTACTCTCCAGTTCCAATGAGTCCACTCGAGTCACTTGCATCTTCAGCTGTCAGAACTGCTAACTCAGCTAGAGCCACTCTCATCATGGTCCTAACCAGAGGAGGAAGCACAGCAAGACTTGTGGCTAAGTACAGACCAGGAATGCCTATTCTATCCGTCGTTGTTCCTGAGATCAAAACCGACTTCTTTGACTGGTCTTGCAGCGATGAATCCCCCGCGAGACACAGCCTTATCTTCCGTGGTCTGATCCCAGTGCTCTACGCTGGATCCGCAAGAGCCTCACACGATGAATCAACAGAAGAAGCTATCGAGTTTGCTACTCAGTACGGGAAAGAGAAAGAGCTATGCAAGACTGGAGATTCCGTTGTTGCTCTACTCCGAGTCGGTAATGCTTCCGTGATCAAGATCTTGACCGTCAAGTGATGATTCCACTCAAAAATTCACGTTTTTGGCGTTTGGGGAACGCTACTTTAAACGTTTTATTATGAAACTATTCAAGATTGTGATTAAAATCTTGAGATAGAAAACTCAAGTTCTATTTTTTGCTTATTACCACAACTACTGTGACCGGTGAATCCACTTAACAGCTCCTTTTGGGATATTTTGGTTGTATTGAAACCTATTGGATCATTCATACACGTATCAATTATCATGATTTCTTTTTGTTTCTCAAGTATTTCTTATGTATACGCCAATACAATGGTGAAAATATGTTTATGTTTCATGTTCTTATAATCTTACAATGACAGGGACATGAAAGACAAAAAAGAAGACAGCGCATGAATCGTCCCATACAAAAATCATTCCGACAAAGACTCATCATTATCTCCATTTTTGTAAAATTCCCATCATTATTTGGGATTCATCTGAAAATATAATTTTCATATTTAAAAACAAAGATAATGGACACACATAATTTGATCATCTCTGTACAAAAACATGAAAGATTGAATCATTGTATATATTTCGTCATTATTTGGACTCGATTGACAGATAATTTCATACTTGAAAACTAAAACAATGGAAACTGAAATTTGATCATCTCTGTACACCAACAATGGATATTTGTTTTTCAACAGTCTGAGTGAAAGAACATCATTTCTATGTACAGTAAAGCAGAGAATGAAATGCAGAGGAAATAACAAGTTCAATAGCTAGAAAAATGAGAGAACAACAAAAGATGAAGAACAATAACAAAATCCAAGATGTTTTAGTTTTTGATTGTTTTGCTCTCAGCGAGAAGAACCAGAAGATCTTGAGAAGAAATTGTTCTCACCAGATTGAGATCCAGAGGTTGAAGAAGACGAAGAAGAAGAAGACGAGAACAATCCACTAAACGGCCATGGAAACGAAAACCGTCTCCCATTTCCACTCCTCACCTCATCCTCTCTTCCTCTATCCGCATTTCCCACATTCTCAACAACGTTTCCGTTACTCGTTTCCCGAACATTTCTTGTTCTCAGCACTCTCTCGGAATCAGTCTTAGTCTCATCATCATCATCAGCACTAGAAGGAAGCTCAAAACGACACACAGGACAAGAACTATGAAGCTCAAGCCAGGGAACAATACACCGAACATGAAACTTATGCTTACAAGGCATCTCTTTAGCTTCCGTACCTTTCTCAAAATCATCCAAACAAACAGAACATTGCAAAGGTTCCATTATCTTAACCGTTGGTAAAGCTTCAACAGCTTCTTTACGAGCAGGTGGAGTCCCTTGCCTATTAGGATCATTCTCAGCCAAATGCTGAAGCAAAAGATCTAAACCAGGTCCAATGAAGTAATCTCCAAGTGAAGTCAATGAAGGATGATTCTGATTCTGATCCGAAGGAACAACTAGCGATTGGTTATACGGATTAATCATTATAACTCTATCCCTCTCTCGAGAATTATCCCAATTGTTATCAGAGCTTTCATACTCAGAAGCAATCCCTGCACGAATCCCTTGAAGCAACTGCAATATATTCCCTGAGCTTCTTCGTCTTCTCCTCAAGATAGATTCAAACTCTCTATCTAAATCAATCTCTCCACCATGTCTCCTAGCTCGATGATGACGATACACGTTATTATTACTGTTGTTACTATCATTCCCATTCCCATCAGCATTAGTAGTCAAGTCATCACCATTATCATCATTCTCTTCACCAAACTCTGATCTTCTAAACCTTCTTCGTCTTCGAGGACTACTCATCATTCCAAGCAAGATTGGTGCCCATAGAGACAATGCACGGTCTGTTCCAAAATCGGTTTCTGAATCTTGAACATCTCTTATGCCTCTGCCACCACCTCCACCGCCATTACCGCTCATTTCTTCGATGAATCCGCTTTGGCAAAAGGGACATTTGATCTCAGATTCCATTACTGGATTCACCATTTGTGAACACATGTGACACCAATACCTAGCTGCCATTGTTTCCTCCATGTTCCTTACTTCACCCCCACAAATCTATTGATTCTGCAAAACAAGAAGAACACACAATGAAACCCTAGAAATTTTGTTTATCATCTACCAATTTGGTTTTAAATTTCAGATCTAAGACCCTCAAAGGTTATAACTTTTATACAAGTATCAATCTAAATGGGTAGATTTTGTCATTAATAATCCAAATTAAATGATTTTGACCAATCAAATTCAGACAAGAACATCTTTTGAAAAAGGAGAGGAAAAAGTCAAGATTTTTACATAAATTTGGATAAAACCCAAAAAGAATTAAACCCAGAAAAGGAGAAAAACATCTGAAGAACCCAGAATCTTGTAAAAGATCAAAGAGAGAAAACAAAACCCTTAAAAAGGAATCAAATTTCTAGCTTTTTGTTTTCTTCCTTTGTCATAAATTTTCTCAAATAAAGAAACACAATACATGAGACAAAGATAAACCCAGAAATTTACATGCCCACAACAAACATAAAAATCATACCTTTAAAATGTCTCTACTTTTTCTTGAAAACCCAAGATTTTTTTTTTAAAATCTGTCCTTGCTTCTTTCGATTCCTTTATAGAAAATAAAACCCAGAAAAAGGCTCAATCTTTTTTGTCCAACGATTAGAGAAAAAATGGAGAAGGAAGAAGAAAGAAAGAGGAAATGAAGAAGAAGAAAGAGTGGAAGGAAACAAAACAAAAGAAAACAACCCAACCACGTCCTCTTCTAACCCCCCAACTCGTTCCTTGTTTCCTCTTACTTTATGTCCTTTTCTTAATTAGCATTTTATTAATCTTTCATTTAATTATTAATCAAGTTTTAAGACTTTTTGTTAATTATAGTCTTTTATTTTGCTTCCTTCACTAATTTTGAGGTTTATTTATTACTAATCTACCAGTAGCTGATTCAACGCCTGTGGTCTTCGTTTAATCGAGTTTTCATAACTACTTGTTTGGTTTTATTATATTGACTAGTTGTATGTATATTCTAGTTGCATTGAGAATATCAAGTAGTATCTTCTTCTATGTAAATTATATGTAAATATTCGTTTGATGTTGACTTCTTAGATTAAAGAAAATTAAAGACGCGTGAACTTTATTTTCAGATTGAGTGTATATATATCCGTTAGTTACATTCTTCAATAATGTGTTTACACACTATTTTATGATACGATAAATATCAGGACTTGAATAGTTTTCAACATGATAACGTCTCCCAATAGCTTAACTAAGATTTCAAAATCATACATGCACCAACCAAACAAAGATGATTGTTACTTGACATATTGACCATAGTTTCAAAGAAATAGAAGCTGACAAGTACGAGAACAGATAGGCGATGATGACAACTTTTTAAGCATCTTAGATTTCTTGTTATGATCGGTGGGTTTAGATGAGAAAGTTGCTTCTTCGAAAAATTTGCGTTTCTTAAGATGAATGCAGCTACTTGTTTCTCTTCTTTTGTTCCATAATATTGTATCCATTCGAGAGTTTCAAGACTCGATAAAATTGAACTTGGTTCATTCCAGCGCGGTTGTGGTTCACCATCCCGAATATGGTACTGGTAAAGTTTTAGAGCCGAGGTAAGTCTGATTTTTTTTCTTTTTTTGTAGTTTTAGCTTCGTTTGTGAAAAATTTCCAATAAATTTTGACTCGTCTTTAAATAATGGTGGTTTCTACACATGACTTCACATCTTCACTGTTTAGACAGAAGAGGATTGCTCTAAACAAAAGGCTAATGAAGATGTATGAGCTAGAAATTTTGTGTGATCAATTCTCGGTTTTTTCATGCGCTCATTAACTTATGTGCCCTACTACCACATAAACTGAATCTGAGAGAATTGAAACTAATTTGATCCCTAACATAACACTAATAGTTAGCACTTACCAAGAGAATTGAAATTGAGACTGTGTTGTTTCATACCCTTCTTTAGGTAAAGAGGGTTTGCTTATAAATAAGTAACATAAAAACCATTTTATATAACACGAGTGGGAGACTATTTTTAAATAACAAAACCAAGTCATCAGTTTATCCCTAAAAACATCATTTTAGTGTACAATTCATAATGTACATATATAAAGAATTAAAGATTACTAGTAAGAACTTATATTACAGTATTTCTTCATTAACTTAACCTTTGGTTTGTATAAATATACCTTGCGCTTATTGACTGCTTGAAGCGGCCTGGCATTTGAATCTGAAGCCTGTAAAATATTTTCAAAAACTGAAAAGTAAGAAATCAATTGGATGATAAAACATGATGGTCTTATCTTGAATATTATATAGACCATAAGTAGTCTCATCTATGCTCTACAGACTCATATCTTGAGAAATATGCAATTCAGATATTTATATAAGTATTAATATGATAGTTTGCTAATATTGTTATACTGTATAATAAATCAGAAAAAGAAGAAAGAAACTTACATCGTGTACAGCCACACGGAGAAGCTTCACTTGTTTACTTGACACAGTGCGAATCTGAAAGTTTATTACAACATAAGACATTGCTATATTAATTAACTAGGTAATTTATTTAAAATAACATAATCATAGATTGAAATGAAAAACTATATAGCTATATATATATAAACCAAATGGACGGGATTGAAAATAATTAATAGTTACCTCTTTGGAAACGGACCAAATAACATTTTCAGAACATGGAGGAGCAGTAAGTGATCCGGAATATCTATAATAATGTTTTTATTCAAAACTGAGTTTTTTGGGATCAATGATTCCGACATGTTCCTCGGACGCATGTGTATCAGTTATCTTCTTCAATTGTTTTTCCAACTAATCAATAAAAAATATATTGAGTTACTATTTTTGTTCAATTAGTAAAACAATTAGTAGGGAGGTTGAGATTGCAATACCGAAAAGAGAAAAGGGTCAGATGCTCCGAGATTGTATAAGAATGCGACAACAGCGTAGCGTTTATCTTTGCTCTCATGAACCAAGTGTTCCTCTAGCGCAAACCTATGTATGTGTTTTATTCAAACTTTTTAATGCAATCATCATATCTTACAAAATAAATATTAAGTACTATAATTGTTTCCTCACCAATTAAGCAATTTTGATCACACACAAATTATAAAATTAGTTCTTTTTAGGCTCTTCATACAGAACTATATTAGAAGTTAGCACTACATTTAGGCATTGAAATGATGTTTTGGTCCCGATTATAATTATTCTTATTTAACGTCCAAATTTTAAAAACTGTCAAATAAAATGTGTTCCAAACGAAAATATCACAAGCATAACCTTGTCTAGACGGTCTATGATCAGGCCGAAAGACATAATCGATGGACACCAGGTAAAAATATTCCTACTAATGGTTCAACGCGGTGGATAGAAGAGATTAATTTTAACAGCGAGATAGTAATTTTTACGTTATAGGTTTAAGATATATGGTAGAATAGATCGTACCTTTTGCCATTGATTGTATGTTCGGAAGGAGAGTGCCAATGAAGTTGTTGAAGTTGATATCTAGTACCACGGATAGTGACACCAATACCTTTATTTCCTCCTTTGAATTTCAACTTGCCACATTAACCATAAGAAAAATATTTTAAACAAAGTGGTGATCCAATAGTACGCAGGTTTGATTAAAGAAAAAAATGAAATATATTGGAAAAGGTGGTAGGATATTTACCATGATATCATGACCTCTGTTCTTAATGGTGGTATTAGAAGGCAGATACTGGCTACGAAGCAATCCAAATTTATTACTAACTACCACATTTTTGTCCCGAAGATCAATAGGAGATTGCATTTTGCCTATTCCACACATTTTCCACTCTGCATCTAGTGTTCCCCATTTCGCTGGCCCCTTGTTTCCTTTCGTCTCGTAGCTAAACTCGGTTTCGTCCTCTATTCGAATAAATAAAACAAAAACGTTTCTGTGACCCTAAAACTAAGTTTATATAAGTCGTTCAAGGAGAACATAACATATTATGGTTCATTGGATCTTTAGTCTTTAAGACTAAATATTCCAACTATTCAACAGAAACTAGCTAGTATATACTCTGATATAATCATAAATACTTAAAAGATGACTAAAAACAATAATTTAGCTTGCTTACCAACTTCTCCACCTGGTGCTGGTTTAGGTGCAGGTTTAGGTTTCGGTGCTGGTGTTGGTGCTGGTGCTGGTGCAGGCTTAGGTTTAGGAGGTGTAGGTGCTGGTGTGGGCTTAGGATTAGGAGGTGTAGGTGCTGGTTTGGGCTTAGGTTTAGGAGGTGTAGGTGCTGGTGCGGGCTTAGGTTTAGGAGGTGTAGGTGCTGGTGCAGGCTTAGGTTTAGGAGGTGTAGGTGCTGGTTTGGGCTTAGGTTTAGGAGGTGTAGGTGCTGGTGTGGGCTTAGGTTTAGGAGGTGTAGGTGCTGGTGCAGGCTTAGGTTTAGGAGGTTTAGGTGCTGGTGCACTCGAAACAATGGTAATAGAGATGAAGATAAGGACTAAGACCCATCCTAGTGATGATATCTTCATTTTCTTATGCTACTATGTCTTGAGGAGAGAAATGAAAGAAGATTCAATGTCGTGATTCTTTTGGTAAATAAGTAAATATCTTGCTTCAATATTTGTGCTCCTAATCTAACAACGTGGTCTAGATGACGAAAGTAGTGTTGTACATAAACAAACTCAATGCATATGATGTGATTTTTATTTATTTAAGTAACTTGTGGAAAATCTATTTTTAATCGCCTGAATCTTATGTATATACATGTTCATAATGTAAAAGTATCATCCTTCTCAAGAATAGACATCCAAAGTAGTTTAGCCACAAAATGTACCAAACATAAAAGAGAGAAAACGTTACAGATATGAGATAATTAAAGACCCTAAATGATTAATGCGGAAGAATGAAGATACAAACTTCGATCCATCAATACTTCGATCAAAAAAACATAAATTTTCATCTAGCTTTGTGGCAATTGGAACACTCTCTTCAAACCAAACTAGAGCAAACTGTTTGTGGAAAGATAGAAATTCCAAAGAGCTAATTATGAAAATTCAAGAAATAATAAGTTGTAGTATAGCTGATCTAAAACTGACCATAACCTCAGCTGAAAGCAAGCTGACAAATTGGTGAACATATTGGCAATAATGACAATTCCTTGTTCATCTCAAGTTTCTCGTCGTGGACAATAGACCTATGAAGGATGATAGTTGCCTTCTTTAAACAGATTGAACTTCTTAAGATGAATGCCGCCACTTCTTTCTCTTCTTCTGCTCCATAATAATGCTCCCATTTGAAGGTTTCAAGATTATGAGTAAGACATTCAGGTATCGAGCTTGGTTCACTCCAGCACGGTCGTGGTTGGTAATATCGAAGGTAATGGACCTGGGATAGGAGTGTATAGTGGAACAGATATATCAATCTTACTGATTTAGTAGTAGAAAACAAATATGTATTATTTATTACCTGTTCAATCTCAAGAACTCGTAAACTAGGGGAATTTCTGAGTAAACGCATAAGTAGATTAATCCACTCAGTCTCACATGTGCATAGCCTTAGATGTACGAGACGGTTGAAGATATTACCAGCAGGATACGACACATTCTGGATAAGAGAAAGTATAATTACAATTACACAAGCAATGTTTGATTTAATTAGTCTGGATTAGAGACCAATAATCATATTATAGCAAGCTAATAAATAACATACCTTTGAGGTTGGTAAGCAGAGATGAAGATACTTGGCTAAAGTTGTAGAACCCAAAAGTTGCTCAGTTCGTGGATGAAAAATGTCAACTTTTGCCTTCACAATGTTAGGCATATCACTCTCAACAATGTTACACCCGGTCGAAAAATCAACAATATTCATGCACTCCAAAGCAGGAGTGTTTATCACAAACCCATTAGCTATGCTTTTAACAACGTTTTTTACTTCTTGGTTCAAGACTAACCTCTTTAGAGAAGGCACTCTAACAGTCACAATGGCCAAATTGTCGTTGAGGATTTGTTTCACAACCAAGTCTTCAAGAATTGGACAACTTGATATAAGCGTGTTGAAAAATTCATCACCACCTGGGTACTTCATGGATATAAGACTCAAGTTTTTGAGGGATGCATGGGAAAAACAGTAGTGAAGTAACATCATCGGTAAGAACCACGTTCCTTAGTTTTAATGTCACAAGCATTTTGCACCATGTAAACAAGCTCCTCGGAAGTGTGACAGGAGTAATATATATATTACTAGGAGGAGTATCAATCTCGATAATCAGCTCATGCACACGACGTTCATCGGCAGCTCTAATCAACGCTGGAATATCTCCACTACTACAGGCGTTACCAATTTTGAAATGCAAAGTATCTATAAGTGGAGCCTTGTGCAGCAACAAAGACCTGTTTACAAAGGTCGAAAATCTTCCATAGTCAATATCCAGATAGCTAGCATCGTACACAAGCCTTGGAACCATCGTCCAAAGAAACCGCCACCGTTTTGACAAAATCATTGTGGCCGCAACATCTTTAGCATTAGGTAGTGACGACAATATGTCCAAAATAAGCTCATCGGGCAAATGACTTATCCTATCCATAATTAAGAGTTTTTTGCATCCGGAGAAAACTAAAAGCCTGAAAACATCATAAAAAGACGAGGAATGGATATGAGATTCTCAGGAACCAAACAAACAGTCATAAGCAAAACCCTAGCGAGGTATATAGAAAAGGAAGCAAACAAAATTCAAACTCACTAATACTTAGGATTTCCTCAAGAACTCACAAACAGAAAAGGAAGCAAACAAAATCAGACAAAACGAGAATCAGGAGGAAATTCACAGAATAAGCAAAATAGCTAATACATCATGCGTATGCTTTAGGGAAATACCTAAGATGTGTGATAAGGCTATATATATGAACCAGGAATTGGGTTCACCCGAACCAAAAAAAATATTTGCTAAACCGAAAATTCCAATGGAATCTAAAGATTAGATTCTAACTTCTAAGTTATAACAAGTACATGTGATCTATAAAACCTTGCGTAGTATGATTATTTTTTATCTTCTTTAGATGGATTTCATTCACATTCTAGCTTCCCGTACCGATTCGTAAGATGACAGAATTAAAATACTGTAGTTTGGTTTACACTGTAGCCAAGATTTTACGGATTCGAGCTAGATTGGAATCGAAAACCAGCAAAAGAAAAAACAATAATCAATCTATACTATATAAAATTGATGATGTAAAATTAGAAGAGAAAAATGGACACTTAAACAAATAAATAGATTATACAAACTACAGATATTGAACAAAAGTCCATAAAAACTAAGGACGATAATATAGATAAATCCTTATGGAGAGAAACCCCTCCAACTCCAAGTGCTCAGGAATCGCATTTTGGAAAACATGAACAAGATTGGAGAATGAAGTAAACTGGTGTTTCTTTCGGTTTGATATAAAGGTTTCTTGGAGTGTGTTGATTTTTGTACGATCGATGAATTTTGGATTCTGGTTTGCGTTAGATGTTCGATCATGTTTAGCATGATTGATGAGTATGTGTTAGAGACTAAAGAGTAGTAAATTTACATCAAAAGTGATTTAACACAAAAATGCTTGATTGAAACACATAATCAACAAGGAGGGAAATGTTGAAGCGAGAAGTTTTATGGCAAAACTTGAACTGAAAATGAAGTTGGAAGATATGGGTGAAGGTGCACCGGAGCTGTTTTCAAGAGGATCGTAGCTGTCAAAGATAAAATCAAAATTAGCATTAATCATTAGAGTAGTAAAAACAAAGAGATTAATTTTGATACTAAAATTTAAGAAAATTAGGAAAATTATTGTATGGAGTTTACTTTAGTGGTTGTAGAGAGTTTATGTATTATGTAGGAAAAATATCGGTATCGATTTAAAACTAAGGGTTTGTCTTCGAATGGATTAAAATCGACAAAAGTATAGTGTTATAAAATTTTGAAAATGAATTTTCTCAAAATATTTATGTTGTATATTCTTATCTCTCTAGAAAATTTCACTTCTAAATTCAGAAACATGAAACTAAAGAGGCAAAAAGCATTAAAAATTATAAATTAACTTGATTTTATTATTATTTCAGTAGACAATGTCTTAAAGAAACAGACCATTGAACATCTTAAAAGCCAAACAAAGTACAAAAAAAAAAAAAAAAAA
>Ga0041059_1001298_pt1 | contig 20002 bp, 10 predicted proteins | sample AraColnosormetaG_FD_56232 | JGI IMG/M metagenome (GOLD analysis project Ga0041059, IMG submission 56232) | Arabidopsis roots microbial communities from North Carolina, USA - Col MF nosort | ecosystem: Host-associated > Plants > Roots > Unclassified | place: USA: North Carolina | collected... | reverse complement strand
TTTTTTTTTTTTTTCTTTTTCAAAGGATTTTATAAGTATATTAATAGATTCATGATCTAGTAGTGTATATAACTAGATTTTATTCTCTTAACTAGGTTAATTTATTCATATTTATTACTATTCTAAATGTATGTGGTTCACTATTATACTTTCTATACGTATTAGGGTTTATTTTGTAGATTACCTTTTTTGGAAGGTTTACTCTACACAACAATAAGATTCGATGACAAACATGTAATAAGAGTTTTTTGGCGTGTGATTTAATTAACTAGTATGATATCATGTAATTAAAAAACATATGTGAAATCTAATAATCTATGTTTCAAAAAACTATACCCAAGAAATAAATCAATTATTCCTCTATTTTGCAGAAAACAATGTATAATATGAGTATCTAGTGTATATGCTCAATTTTATAGGTTTAATTACACATCTTGCCGTTATAACAAAAACAAATTAGCCTTTTTGCTATAAAGTGTAACGATTATTATAGGAATAAAATAAACTCTCAAACATATACTATATATGATAAGGCATTTGGAATATGTTTTAGACAACTATCCGCCACTTCAAACATAAAACAACAATCATTATTTTGTTATAACTATTTTTTATTTAACAGTTTTTTTTTTAATGTCTTTCAAATTTTTCAAAATAATTATATTTACCAATCAAATTGTTATACTAGTTAGAATAATCATCACTGCGATGATATTTATTAATCATGCTGTCTCTTAATTAACTGCTAACTTCTTTTTTGATGATCACATCCATAAAAACAGACCAAGCAAATTGGATCTGATGGTACCTATTTCGGGAAATATTCAGACAATGATTATAATGACAAGATCAAAAGCCAGTGGATAGCTTGCTCTTTCCGCAACGCGAGAAATAAACAAATAAATACAACTAAATTAACAAGACCTAGAAGGTGCTTGTGAGAGATCCCACCAAGTGTGAAAATGAAAAGTAAATCCAATATATGAAAATGTAAAGTGTTAAAATGAAAAGCTCAAGCCGTGTTTTCTTTTCGTTTCCCTTTCGAAGTAGACTAAACATATAAAATTAAAACACGGCTCGAGCCGTGTTTTCATGTCGGTCATAATACTTTTCTGACAAATCGAGTCCATCGAATCTATAGATAAATGGATAAGAAATTATGGCTCCGAATGGTGACTGTATTTTGCGGTACGGGAGAAGTGCGATGCGGTTCAAATATTAACAAAAATACATAGATACATATATATATATAGAGATTTTGATATTGTTATAACACTGTTGCGGTGCGGTTTTGGGTGCGATTTTGGTCACTATTCACAGCCTATGAATCGACAAATATCTTAACTATCACTTGATTTTTTCCCTATATTATTAGAGCGACGAGATTTATTTTATGGAAACTCTCAAAATCCATTAGTCCACCACACTATAGGTGAAATTGGATAATCTGATTTCTATCTTGAAATTAGCTGATTACACACATAGCATATAAGGAAATATACAGCTCACACATATACATTATTAAATTTAGAAATATTAAAAAGTTGTTTTACAAATTTGACATTGGGTTTATAAAATTCATTAACCAATTTGTAATTTTAAATTTAAGCCGTGAATATATACTAATTAAAGGTTGAAGCATCATTAAAAGTCATATGGTACCGAACAATCTACAAGACTACAAGTTTATTTAGTTTCATGTTTGTATTATTCAGTGAATTTTAAACTGATTTTATTAGTTCAGACAGTGTAACCATGAACCTGTTTACTTAAAACTGCTTCAATAAATATTAGTAGCTAGATTAATATAGCGTGGGAGAAGAATATGGAGTACACCAATATAGGTTTAGAAAAAATGATGCAAATTAAGGAGATTATTTTGGATGCTGATGTACCAGAATAACGGGCTTCTATGAAGGATCTTGTTCACGAAGTCGAAATGATTCGAAAACTATTCGATCGAACGAATATACAATTCAACTATAGAACTTCTAATCTAGTGGCACGCAGACTGCTTGGAAAAACATGTGATTATCGATTCTAGAGTCTCAAGTTGACAACATTATGTAATGCAAGTTGATTTTCCCACCTTGCAAAACAATTCTCTTTAATGTAACTGAGATATTGAGTGAATAAAAAAAATCAGATCAAAAACAAGTTTAGGCTACTTTTCTATCACCATTTACACAGTCTAATAATCATACAAATATGTCTATAATGAATATGTGTTTTAACAATTTCTATATATATTTTATAGGAATTTATGTTGGTTTAAACAAAAAGCAATTTTATTTCCAAAAATAAGAAACGGATTTAACCCCCAAATTCAATAAGTTAGTCCACGACTCACTTGATTGAAACAAAGCCAAATTACTAATAGGAAACAAGTTGATTCAAATGCTTAAAGTAGTCATCATTTCAATTTCTTCTTAATTAGTGTGTGAACTAGAACCCAAATAACCAAGTTGCTGAATTAACACATCAACATTTTCTTGATCTCCTTCAAAATCAAAATTTTGACCTTCATTTAACAAATCTTCCCAAAAACCTTCACCATAAATCTCATTGTTCTCCTTATGGTACCCTTGTTGTTGATCTTCTACTTCTTCCTCATCATTTCCTTTTTCCACATTCAAGACTTCTTCCCTAGCACTGGAATTATCTCCAAGTCCTTGAATGTGCATAGCAAGTTTGTCCAACTCCGACATCTCGAATTCAGACATGTTTCCATATGTATATTCCTGACTCATACCAATCAATGCTGAGGATGAGGCTGCAACATCATTCCCATAACCACTTTCATCACCATAATCTTCCACATTTCTTTTTCCTTGATCGATCGGTCTTTGTCTCTTCTTGCTGATCGCCTCTTCGATCTCTTTCCTCTTTTCCTTCTGCTCTACTAGCTGCTGAATAAAATCTGGATTCTGCATTGCGCGGGCAAGGAAGCTCATCATTTGTTTTTGTTTTGACTCGGTCTTCTTGAGCTTCTCTTCAATCAATGTGAGATACATTTTGGTGCTTTGTTGTTGCTGTCTTAGTCTCACTAGCTCCATCATCAACACTTGCTTGTCTCGCCTTAGGCTGTCCATCTCTCCATCTAGACCGTACCTACCCACTTCTATGCAAAAATTGTCTAGAGATTGTTGTTCAGAACTTTGAGGTTGTTGCATTTGATTACTATTATTACTTGTTTTTCTTCTCCTTATGTTCTTGAGGAGATGCTTTTGCCCTCTAAGAAACCCTTCGTTTGCAAACTCCCACCGATCCGGATTCACCTTTCTGAAACCCTATTTAAATAATTTTATGATTAGATTCAACTCCAAACTTGTCTTAATCAACTTTTCTAAAATCACAAAGCCAAAAAAAATACTCATAAACTCTAACCATCTCATTCTCAATATTTTGTATTTTATGCAACTAGAGATAAGTGAGTTTCCACATCGTTGGTGTAATTTTTATTTAGAGAGATAAACAATTCAGTTGCATATCATATCAATCAATGTTGTAGAGAAAGTTTTTTGGAGATCTCTAACAAACAATGTAAAACATTTGTACAATGTAGAACATTTCAAGAGATCTCTTTAAACCAAAAGACACACAAGTGGGTTGTAAAATATTATAAGTCTCAAAAAATTTCGGAAAACAGTGATCCCCACTTGCATTTATATATATAAACTCACGAATGCTTCAAGCAATCATATATATTATAATTACAACTAACTAACCACTCTGATGATGTATCGAAAACACCAACCAAAAGCCAAGTCTCAAGAACTACATTAAAATTTTGACTGCACCATAGGGAAAAATCCACAGAAATCAAATATTTTACCCAATAGTTGTAGTGGTCACGATTTTATTGTGAATTAGTAGATAGATCTCCTCAAATTAGTGAGAATCACACAGAAATACGAACATATATATATACATATATATATAAAGTTTTGTTATATATTAGTATATATAGAGATTAGGACTTACATATGTGTTGAGCTGGCGGACAAAACTGGAGAAGTTATTGTGCTTGAAGAATCTGGGAAGGAGAGTTACAGAAAAGGCCTGTGGATCCCAGACAATGAAGCTGTTATTGGATTTGCTCCAAGACACGACATGATTGGTTCTTGAATCTTCCACCAAGTCATATGTCTTTGTCAAAAATGGAGGTGGCCCTGATTCATGGAGACCTTCTAATGGTTGTGGATAGCTCAATGTTGTTGGATCATTTATGGCTGCTTCAGCCATGGAAGATGAATAAAGGTATGAAGAAGAAGATGGTGGTGATGGAGAATCACTGAATCCAGCAGGAAACTCCTCTTTAATGAACCTAAATGAAGGATCCATGGTTTTAAATTTAAACAAAGATTTTTTTATGTGGGTTTGAAATAATTCACAAAAAAAAATGAATCAGCAATAGTGGGAAAATGTGAATTATATTAGAGAGGAGTGGAAATTGAAAGGATGCAACTTTGGAAAATTTGCAGATAGAGGGAGAGATATTTTGTGTGGAGTTTTGGGTGTGAAGATGAAGTATATATGGAGAAGATAGGAGAGATGAGAGAGACAGAGGGAGAGACAAGGAAGCAAACAAGTTTGTATTATATTACAATTTTATAAAACTTTGATGATGGATTCCTTCTTCTTTTGTATATTTTAAAAAAATATTTTATTTCCCTTTTTAATTTTCTATTAGAAATATTATTGTTGTTTTCATATTAAAAGAATTTGCACTTTGTGTTGTTGGCATCTAGATAGTTTGACATGTTAGAGCTAAAAGCAAATCCTGAGATATTTTCCACTCCCTGATGAGTCACTCTTCATATTATTCTAAGCAAAATAGGCAAGATTTTGTTTAATAGCTTATAATAAAGAAGTGTTCGTGTTGTCTTCTGATTGGTCTAAATTAAGAATTGTGCATGTTTTTACACCCGTCAAGATCCTTCTTATTTTACACAAATATATCCTTTTCACGAAAATCATTGAAAAGCGACAATAAATATATCCAAAAGGTTTTTCTGTACACTTAATTGTGGTATGATTTTTTGTTGTTACGGATGAATTTGAATTAATATCTTCTACTACTATTATTGTTGACATATTTTGTCTTGATTTATTGTTAATAAATGTGATTTATCAAAAGTTGTTATACTTTTCATAACATATTTTTCATGGTAGTCAATCACTAATCAACGACATGGTTCAGATGAACAAATCCATATTTATCCTCTCAACAATGAATTTTAATCGTCCAATGGATTTCAAAACTTGTTTCAAATATATATTCCGACTGAATAAAATTTGCAAATGTGAATTTTTATCGGTGTTGTTATCCAATTTTTTAAACTTGACATTGTAAAAGACACTAGTCCCACCGGAGGAGACATGAGTCCCACTAAGGCCTTTTTAATCCACAAATATGAAGCTTAGATCCAATCCAATGGGCAGGGTAGCTTCCAAGTTGATACCGCTAAAGTAAGAGCACTCGCTCTACTTCTACCCACAATCGTTTAGTTACCATGATAGGTCAATAGTCCTTGGAGTATTATTTAGAAACAAATCAAAAACAAATTTTCAATTAAGAATAAATATCTCACAGTGTTTCTAATTTTGCTATCGTGTCATGTTATCAGGCCGACAACTTTACCCATTCCAACCTGGAAAACCCACAGACTTAATACTAGATTAGACTGTATAATCATCACATTTACTTTTTGGGTTTAATAATCCAAAAACTTTTGCTACTAATTTATTAATAATTTAGAACGTGAATATATAACAAAGTACGCATCCATATGTAACACACGTACGTACGCGTTTTGAGCAGCGCACAAACAAATGTACACATATTCGATTACTTACTGTCTTTTCTTAAATATCTGTTTTTGAGGTTAAACAGGTGTAAATATCTTCCAACCTAAATAATATTATTATACTCTCCATCAGGCGAATTATACAAATCTTATAAAAACCCTACAGCTAAAATCTAAAATTGGTGGCAAAGTACCAACGATAACCTACCTAAAAACAATAACGAGAAAATTGAATACAAAAATATGGATAAAGTTTGATACGTATAAACACAGTGGGTCCAAATTTAGAAATCAACCACGTGGCCAAGGCTACATTTATAAACATGGTTTGTTTTTAATTAGGGAGAAAGAAAATACGTCATTATAGTTGTCTTAGTGCAAGCATTATCGGCTTTTGAGGACTTTCAAATCGCTGAGAAATTGACACGACGCCTTGTGAGTGTGTCTAAAGCATCCAAAATTAGTAGGGGTACGTGTTGATTGTTCATTAGGTTCATTCATATACTAATCATATAATTATCTTTATGTGATTACCTAAAACACGTGAAACCTAAACACGTCGACACGTGTCTCTACCCCTTATATTATTTTATTCTCGATCTACTATTCGTTGATTTTGATGATTTTCGCATAAGATTGAAATGTTGACTCACTCTAAAAAGGGTTTGAAAAAGTAAGATATTTATGTCCCTTCTCCTGAAATTAGATATTTGTATGCACTTTATTGTTAAGATATTCAAATATTTTAATGTTGGCAAAACTCGAAATATGTATCTTTCATTAAGTAATATATAGCCAAACTTCAAACGAATGGTCCTTGTACGTTACAAGTATATGATATGAAAATGATATTAATTCAACAGCTTGGTCCTTCACGACTTGACGTACATGACTTTTTTTGGTAAAATATGTTGAGATTATTCTTCATAATCAGTTATACATATAGAAAGAAATACATATGAGTTGATCATTTGACTCAAATAGCTCAAAACATTTATATCATCCTAGATAGAATTGGCAAATTACATCGACTCATGAAGTAATTACAGTGAAATAAACTTAACTAATTCTTTATATATATATTATTAATCTTTGTTCATCGAATATTAGTGAAATTATAATATAAATTTTAAATTTATTGAGAAAATAGTTTGTTCATTAACTTTTTTAGCAGAGTAAAAAGGTATAATACTAATATTAGCTTAGGAAATTGAGTTTATACAATGTTTAATCCGAATCCACGAGTCAAAATAATAAATTAGTGGCTCATAACAAAGTCAATATTCCAACATCGAACAACATTAGCCGCACAGATCCAACTTCATTTTAGATGTTTAAAGACAACTCTTTTTTATTTGCATGCATAGTTACTTAGTGAGATAGACAGATTCATTTAAACTGAGACATCACTGGTTCGATCCAGCCTTTTAGCTGTGAAGCACTCAATGAGCCAAGTTTCCTTGTAATATGTGGATTTCACTAATTAAGAATAAATTTTATGTTTTTTCCCCCTTCAAAATTAGGGTTGAAGGTTGATTATCAAGTGATATTGGTGGATACAACAAGTCCACTTAAACCAAGTAAGCTTCCATTATATACTTTGGGAGTACTTTTTAATAATGTATCAATATTAATATTAGAAACTAATAAGTTTTCTTATATCTATTGATAGTTTACACTTTACAGTTTTAAGACAAAGAAAAATAAATATTGAAAGATGGAAAGGGAAGATATAGAAATAAGTGAGTTCAGTGTCACTCACTATATGATATTCATTTTTCTGATGCTGACTTATGACTTTCTTATATTTTTCTAAATCCCAATATATATGTTTTTTGTTCCTACAAAGCTAAATATATATATTTTGATTGTGAAAATACGTAGTCTCCATGTAAAGTATCTGTTAAAAAATTAGATGGAACAAAACAACTTGAGGGAAACTGAACATTTGTGGAAATTGTTTTGGCTAGTAAATTGAGATCTCGCTTAACATGTATCAAACTATTGTCTTGTAGTTTAGTCGTCCACAATAGAATATCTTGGCAGACTTCAGAAACGCGTATATATTGGGCTCAGACCCATTTCATATATTGTTGGCCTCTTCTTCCAAAGTAATTGTAAGAAAATAACACATAAAAGACTAGACCACCAATAATTATTATCCAGAAAGCCCAACCTGCGCCACACTCATTAAATTGATCACTAGTCTATCTTTTTTTCTTTCTTTTTTTCATATTTAAATAGATTGATTTAATTTTCGTTTGTAAATCCCTGATCCATGGGTTTGAATTCTCTCCAGTTTTTAGCATTCTATTCAGAACCTGATCACCAAAGAATGTAAAATAAGAATGAGTGAGATTTTCACCTGAAATTATTCGTTCATTTAATGTATAATTTATAATGGTAGTCCAGATATAGTTTATATAAAATATATATGTACTAAAGAGAATTAAAAGAGCCCATGTGGAAGTAAATGTGGAAGATCGAACGCCCTTGGTCTTCTCTGGAGTGAATTTAATTAGTTTGTCTTTCTGTATATTGGATTGTCGAATCTAATTGGTTGGAGTGTGGATCACTCAATCAATAGTTGTTACTTTTTAGTCCGTTTATTCCTAATAAAAATAAAAGATAAAAGTATACATTGATCTATATATCATATATGTATACCATTGATTTAATTTGGTTCATTGCAAATGTATACAAAATATCGACTACTTATGTGGTAAACTTTCCTTTGTTCAATTATAGCGCTTAGGTTTCAACCTTTCTGATGTGGTTGTTCCTTTATAGACATTTTTTTTTTGTTATATTTTAAGGTTAGTGTAAATTAGTTTTCCCTGTTGGAGCAATGCTTTTTTCTTTTGGACTAAGTTTTTGGAGACATTTTTAGTCATCTGCCGGCATATGTAGTTTCAACTTGTATCATTCTCTTGATTCTTAATAAAATTTAGATGAACAAAAAAAACTCAATTATGTTGCAAGAACTTAGCCATATAGAAGTTTTTCGGATCAAAGATCTAACCAATTTAATTAAGTTGAATCGGGTTACAAAAACAAAAAAAACAAAAAAAAACTAATGTGATTACGTCTTTGTACGGCTATGACATCTTTATTCCCATTAAACATCCCATATTTTTTACCTTAAGAGTTTTAAAATATAGTTAAAATATATGAGTTTAGAAAAATATCGATAAATATTAATAATGAAGTTTAGAAAGATTAACAATAACTCTAATATATTATTTATATTTATATTTATCTTAGCTTATGAAACTTAGATTAATTTCATCGCTACATAAAAATGACAATGATTGAAGATGGGGGTTTGATTATTCATACACTCTTTCTCTCTCTTTATTCATTACTCTCTTTTACATGTCTCTTTGACTTTGGACCACTTTACCCAAAATTCCTAAACCTAAAGACAAAAACACTCCTCACCGGTCCTGGCTAATGGGCGTCGTCCTCCCAACTCTCATCGTTTATGCTTTCCTTCTCTTCTTCTCGTCGTCCTCCGCCGCCTCTCTTCAACGTCCCAGTAAGAACCCACTTCTTTAAACTCTTTTATCTACTATCATGTTTTATCTACATAGCATAGTTTGTTTGTTTTGAAAAAAAAATCTATATGGAACCGTTTTTTCTGTATAGTTATGTGTGGAATAGGAACCTAAAAGATCTTAACTTCTAACAATTGCATACTCAACTAAGCAAAATGTTTTGTTGCTTAAACAAAAGAAGAAATGAAGGAGAAAAAGTGAAAACCCCATTTTTTGTTTCTTTTGCCTATTTACTAGTAGTCATGAATTTACTCTGTCGTTAAACCAGGTGGAGGGCTTGGGCAGGGGAAGAAGGAGATAGCTAGGTCGGGTTTACCGGGTCAGATTGTAGATCAGAAGCGGTTAGGGGGACCTGGCTCGGTGCCTCCGATGTGTAGATTGAAGTGTGGGAAATGTGAGCCTTGTAAAGCAGTTCACGTTCCGATTCAACCAGGTCTGATTATGCCACTGGAGTATTACCCTGAAGCTTGGCGCTGCAAGTGTGGCAACAAACTCTTCATGCCCTAAAACCAAAAACAGATCTTCATGACCTAACTTAATTAATTCTTCAACAATTAGTGAACTTTTTGTTAGCTTTTTCTTTTCCTCGGGATTAATTTTGTCCTCCTTACTAATTGGTTTTTACTGGTTAGCTTTGAGGCAATATTTTGTTTAAAAGTTATAATATGATCATAACAGTTTTTAACACATGGAAAAATATGATAGTAATAGTTATATATAGATATATAACCTTATCAAAAAAATGTATGATCATTACAATACACATATCATTCCTTATTAAGTGCGTTTGCCCCCCTATTTTCAGACCAACCCCTCTTGATTTATTAGTCGGCTCATGTGTTTCGGACCCATAGGTTTTAATTGGTCCCTCGATACCCATTTGCCATTAGCCATTAGGCCATTACTTGTCGTGTGTAGTAGTTTATTAATCCATTATTTAGTCTATTTTTCTTTCAGACATGTCGAACTCAAAATTTTGGAAATTCTCTTTTAAATTGTAATGTTTTTTTTTTCTGGTTGAACTACGGAGAAGATATACTTTTGGCTGTACACATATTTCTAATATCTTGTACACTATAATAACAACTGGAGCAGATTTTTGCATGAAACATATATTCTTTTGGGAAATGCTTCTAGCAATCGTGTGGTGTTGGTATGTTACGTAATGCAATGGGAAACAATTTTCTAAGTTGTGCACATAAACCAAGGCGCAGGCGTACGAAACACACGAGTTGGTCTTACACAACTTAAGCTTTTAATTTATCTTCCAAGTCAAAGTCAGTTTTTTCACATGCAAGCGGGGCCTGTTTCTACTATTTGTTCTTGCCAGATTAAGTAATTCATTAAATTGAACGGAAACAAAATTGAAAGTAAATGTAGTATATATGTACATTTAATTTCATTCAAGAGATAAGGAAATAAAGGTGAAAAAAACTGTGTATACTGTATAATGTGTGTAGCCATTTGGAATGTGTAGGTGTAGCCATTTGGAATGTGTATTCTTCTATGATTTGCTCCTAACATGTCATACGTACGAACACTAACTCAAACACATGATTGTTTTTAAAACCAAACACATGATTGGTTTTTACCACAAAAAAAAATATTTATTAGCTAGTTAAAATTTAGGTTTAACTTGGAGAAATTTTTTGGTAGATTTATAATAGATAACCTTACAAATTAACTGGGCCAGCCCAAATACACACCCAATATAGTCCATTGGGCATATGAAAAATTTCATTATGAAAAGATATACTTATTCGTTTCCAAAAACATGCATTTTAATATTTTCATTGATATATTATACTAGTCAAAAGTCAACACTATAATCATCATGAGCGTTGCCAACACCAAATGTGGACCGATGAATTCTATAACTTCAGCAAAGCCAATACATTGGATTTCTTCTAGAAGCTTGGGTTTGATGGGTTTCGGACTTACTAATGTTACATGAGCGTCAATTGTGAATCCATATGCGATGATTGTGAGCATACCTATTGGAGGACACAGTGCTATCTCACTAGTCACTAAGCTTGTATGAACATTTAGGCTGGTACCGTATTATTAAGTTAATACATGACTGCAAGAATGTGGTGTTCAATTTCAAACATGATACAAATCAAAATCAATATGGGAAATGGACCTACCAGATTACGACCTTATATAAAATTAAAAATTTGATATTAAACTTTTTTCACAAAAAAAAAATATATATACAAACACCAAGATTTGTTTCACTAGCTACCCTTATAGAGGCCACATTTAATCCTATATACCTTACAAAAAGACATTACTCTAAAGAAAACACCCTTAACTTTCTCCAAGTTATAATTTGGCCCCATAAGTTAGATATCACCCCTCAAAAAGTAGCTCTGAACTCTTAAAACTACTACTCCCTTCATATCCTATATCTGTTATTCCTCTCGGCAGCAACAGCAATAAGCCTTGAGACACCTTGTGTCCACATTTCATACTCTCTCTGGCTCTTGCACTGAAATTCTACAATCCCTCGCGGAACCGTCTTTAACCCAAAGTATCTCAAATCCTCTCCTCCTTCCAGCAAATGGCGGCCTGGCCAAGCTTGAACGTTTTTGATCACATCAATCACAACATCTGAAGTAATTTAAAAGAAGACAAAAGATCAGGCAAATAAAAATATTAAGGGAGAATGTGCAAGAGTCTTGATATTCACATCCAAAAGACAGACTAAAAACAAAAAAAGTTAAAGATGGCGTCTCCTTTTGTTTTGATCCTCTGATCACTTTAGTCCCAAAACCCTTTTGCTTTTCTTCTCAAATCCCCATATTCAAAGTAGACCCACATCAAAGTTTTGAATTCTCATATTATTGATAGTATTAGTAGATAGTGACAAAGTTAAAGCTTTCACCTTTAGTTATGTCACATTAGTATACTATGAGAATATATCAAGATTCTACTAGGTGTATGCATAATAAGGGTAAGAATTTCTCTTACTTTTGTTCTTCTTCGTGAAGGTCCCTCCTACATGCCTGCTCTTCATCTTCAATATAACCTTCATGTTCAATAACCAAATCAAAATCATAAGAATGATGCCAAGAAATGGTTTTAAGCAGAGACTAAAGCATATTACTAGATATATACATCATTCACAAAATTGCTTTCTCTTCTTTTATTGGTCTCTGAAATCACTTTTTCATGTTCTTTTTTTCTATTCTTTTAACAAAATCACACTCATGTAGGTGACTTAAAAAAGTTTCCACTGATTCACTAATAATGTATCTCACTTTAATCTTTCTTTCCTCTCTCCAAAGTTCATCAGATCACTAATATCAATGCTCAAGAAGGAATCTTACTTGATTTAGCCTGTTTATGTAAACTGAAACTATTTTCCAATGAAGATCACCTGCCACCAAAACCACAACATTAGTTAAGAAAATGGATCCAAAACCATAACAAGAGAAACACTGTTAATAGATTAGCGTTTTAACCTTTGCGGGTGCGTTTAAGAAGTTGGCCACCTCGAGCAAGCCATTCTCTATTGCAATGTCCCAAGAAATTATCCTCAACTAGAAATTCGCCACTATGACTGCTGCTTGAGCTGACATAGCTCCCGTTACCATTAACATTGCTGCAACCTCCGAGATTGATTCCTTTATCCATTGGAATAACTGATGCAATGTGCCACACCTCCTTCATAGCTCTAGCCTTCAATGTAGCCACTCCTCTTAACGCTACACCAGAAGCAAAACAAAAATGGCACTCAAGCAAAAACATGTTTTCACTAGAAACATAGTATCAATTTCTAAAACAAACTCTAAGAACCTGTGGCTGCTCCAGCGGTTAATGTCATGATATCTCCCGCAGATCGAACATTAACAGCAGAACTAACAACGGAAGCTAAATGATCCCTCTCAGCTCCCATAACTTCAGCAGCTTCCACACATTGAGCAGCCACAAGTGTTGCAGCAGAAGCCACAGCCATATCCGTCTTAGCCATATTCTCATCTTTTCCAGCACTCGACGAAGCAGCAGTTGCAGCCGCGATAGCAGCCACCGCGGCTGCCACACCAGCTACTGATACAGCAGCATGTATCTGAGCATTGTGTGCTCTCATCTCTTCCTTCTTTTTCTCCCTCCTGTCTTTCAACCACCGTCCAACTGTCTTGGACTGTGTAGTTGTTGCAGTGATAGGTCCCGGAGTTGTTCCCGTTGAACGGTATTGAGAGTTGAAATTGTTGTTTGATCGGCAAAATTGCTGCATAGAGCAAATAAAACACAACAAAATCAGATTCTGTGTTAATTCACAACAAAACGGATAAAACAAAAGAAGAAACCAAATCGAGTAAAGATTAATGCTTTATATTAAAATACACTTCAATAATTTAATAAGCAACAGCCAACAATCCATGAATCTTCATCGAAGATATCAAAAATATTACTATACTAATTAAACACAGAGTCACACATTAGCAAGCGAGATTAAAGAACCAAACATTATGAGAATGTTTTAGACCTTAATGTCGTCGACTTGATGCGGCGAAATCGGAGGACTGTCGGTTAAAGAACCATTGAGAGGACCGCTGCTATGAGAAAGCCGACCAGATGTTCGTGGCGACACTTCCTGCTGCAATAACATAATTTAAAGTTATGGCAAAAGAATTAAGAAAGAAGACAAAGAAAGAACAGTGAAATTGTTAGCTTTTTGACTTGAAGAAAACTCCAAACTTTTTTTGTGATTATGTTATAGGGTCCCATGAAAGGTGAGTGTTTTAGAAAATCATATCGATTTTATTAAGGATGATATATATGATTACAAATCATTGCGCATGAAAAATTCAACTTCGTTGAACCCACTGAAGAATTCATGATTCATGAGAATTGCGAAAGATAAAAAAAAAAAAACGTGATCTTTAGACCAAAATCGTGCTTAACTCATGAAATTGTAATGACCCATCGATAGAATTGAGTAAACATAGAATCAAATTGACGAAATTAAGAGAATTGAGACAGAACAGAACAGAATTTTTTTGTCTGCAAATGCTCTGTTTTTTAGGAAAGCGTTATGAAACACTTACAGACTGAGATAAGATACGATCCATGACCATCTGAGAAGTTTCTGAGCAAGCGAAGGAGAAAGGGTTTCCGGAGACGAAGCTGTTGTCCTCCGTTTCGGTCTCGCCGGCGGCGATGGGTTCTTCGAGAATGACGGTGGTGTTTTCGATTGAGGCTTTTGAGAGGAGTTGCTGAGAAGGAGTGAGAGCTTTGGAGACTTCGTGAGCTGATACGCTCCAGGAGCGAGAGAGAAACTCCATCGGCTCTAATGGTGTCTCCGGTGGCCGGAAAACTTGGTCGGAACGCCATGGTGCAAACACTGGTTTCTCCATTTTACAGAGAGAAAGAGAATGTTGAGAGATGGAAGAGAAAGATGTGAATGGCTGCAATTTGTTTTGTGATATACTGATATGTGACAACGAGAGAGATGGAGAGGGAGAGTAATGTATGAAAGTCACAGCTTTTTTCCTCTTCTCTGCTTCAATGCTTTGCTTTATTACTCTTCCTCTTAAAAAGAAAATTTTGATATTTAAAGGTAATAAATACGATATTTTTATCTCTTAATTTGCTTGTAATTTATTTATTTTTTTGTAACTTAATACACTCTTATCTTGCTGTCAAAAAAAAAAATATACATATATATACACACTCTTATCTCACTTTTATACGCTTTTATATAGTATATGTTTTATCCTATATATATATATACACATACAAAAACAATTTCATTTTAAAATAATATAATCAATAATAATAAAAAATTGAAATAAATTTAACTTTCCAAAAAACTTTAAGAAACACAAATAAAAAAAAATCCAAAAACCTCATATATTTGGAAACCTAGTTTAAGAAATAGTTTTTATTTCATCAAAATTAACATATGTTCCCAAAAAAAAAGTGTAAACCAATTATTTAACATAGTCCTATGAGTATGATTACAGTAATTAATCACGGTAATTTTGATTTAACTTTAATCTTTACTTTACAGTTTTACACAAATAATTTTATAAAACAAATGAATAGAAATACTGAAATGAGAATTTAAGGAGACTCTGACTTCTATCTTAAAGGAGTGATAAATGGAAAGAAGACATAAATGATAAGGGACCTCATGAGTCCATGATGAGTGACCTGCAAAAATGTGGCGACTCCATCATTATTGAAATATTGGCAGGAGAGAAAGGTGTGCCAAACTTCCATCATTCCATGGATCCCTGTTAACATTAAAAAAATTTGGTATATTTTGTTATGACCATGACTTGGTTCAACGCTTTATATGTATGGTTTGATTATATGTATGGTTTAATTTGATAAGTAAGTTCAAGTGTATATATACATTCATTTGTTAAATATTCAATAATATATCTAATTTCATAATTTAGATTATGTTTTTTTTTTAAGAAAAAAACTCAACGTAAAATCAAATAAAGCCACGAATTAGCGTTACAGTTTGACAAAAAATTAATTTAGAACGAAAAATCTATAAAATCAATTACGTTTCGAACTTTTATCTACGAATAACGGATTGGCGTTACAGTTTAAAAAACAAATAAATTAATAAAAAAATAAAGGCGTTACCGTCTTCAAAAAAATATTATAATAAAGAGATTTTTTTTTTGATATTTAATAAACAACAAAACTAAAAAAAAATATGAGCATTTAAAAAAAATCTCTAACCAATACATAACTAAACTGAATTTCTTACAAATAATTTATTTTTTCGCACAAAAAAACAAATAATTCATTTTTGATTTATTGTACATTTAAAGAAAGGAAATCAACTAAGTATTGTGTGTTGTAATCTGTAAAGCCAATTCTATCTAAATATGAATTATGGAAAGAAAAAAATAAAAAACAAATTACCGTTTTCATGTATAACTTTCTTTATGTAGCCGACACTAGAGTTCATTTTTGACTCCCATTATTGAACTTTCTTACCCTTCTTTGATATAGATTCAACCTAAATCTGAAATATTATATTGTAGTATCTCCTATCCGGGAATATATAGTCTGTTTGACAATTTTATTGTTTTTCTTATATTGCTTTAATGAAACTCCATCTTCTCTAACAACTCAATTATATCGGAAACTTATAAGAAGTCATAACTTCCAACTTTATTTTGAGACTCGATTCAAATCAGGTTTCTTTGACATGAGTGTCAACAAACATTGTCAAAAGGCCACAAACATTACTTATTGACACATTATTTTTTGTTTTGGTGACAGAAAATAGCATGATACAATCTCACATGGCTCGCATCAACGGCATAGGACGGACCCACAGTTCTGTATCTGAACCTGATGGTTGGTCTGGACTGGACCAGACCGAAGAGCTCGCTACAGAAAAAGGTACGAGATGACACCTCCAGAGAGTGGAGGTGTGTAGGGTAGTGGACAAAAGGGATAACCTCAGCAGAATTTGTCTCATTTGGTTAAAGAGAGAGTAGTAATTCTTGATGTGGATACCACTCACCCTTTCGTATTAACTTTCACGTGTTTATCATCTTGACTGTTTTATAAGTATCAACTTTAAAAACTATACAACATTTTTGTTACGAATTTTATTGTGATTTATTAAGATAACGATATGCTTTTTTCAAATGAAGCTTAATTGTTGATTGTTTTCCGAGAGTGGCTATATTCGTCAATTGTAATTCTTTTGTAGAAGCCGTGATCAGTAGAACTAGAAGTAGTCCACCATTGTACTATATATTCATGTCATTATCTAGTTTGTGTAAACGTAGCGAATTGTGATCACGTTATAAAGTTGTCGAAAAGATATATGGCACTATGAAGCTGGATTGGATCACAAAAATCTTTGGGGCCGCTTGATGAGCTAAACCTTGGGCGAAACCAATTCAATTTCTTTTCAAGAATATATGTAGAAAAGCCCACTAAACTAATGTGTGACACCATTGAAAAGACATTGGACCAAAAGAACCCAACTTTTTTTGGGCAAACATTACAACTTTTCTTAGGATTAGTTTGTATTGTAGCGACATTAAGTCCGTTAACAAGTTAATAAAGTGTTAAGTGCACGAAAGTTTTAAGAAACTCATTTTTTTCCACAACCAAGTGGAGATAATATCAATATACATTGTATTATGGATGAATGTGATGTCAGTATGAATCTTTGGTAGTTAATCGCAGATTGTGATAAGTGTTTGACCTAGCTTAGCCATCGAACTTGATTTTGAAGAAATCTTCAGATCAACAGAAAAAAGAATCTCAAGTGGCTTGGTAACTAAAATATATATAATAGTTGCGTATACGTGTACAAACGTATAAACATACGTATATACGGAAGTCAAAAGCATCGATATTAACTACACGCCAACCCTCAAAATAAATTCAGTACATGAAAGCTAAAAACATTACGATCCTCAGGTGATTATTAATCCTGTGATTAATCTCAAAATTAAATTGTTTAAAGAGCTTTTCCTAAAATGATATTGAGTCACAAATAGTAAAGACCACTAGTTTTCTGAGAACAAGTTGTCTTAATTAAAGTAAAGAACAAGGGAAAGATTTTGTTTCTGTCCAAATCCACAGTTTTCAACATTTGGTTTGTTTTCAAATATGTTTTCATGCTTTTTAGGAATATTGATATTATAATTAGACAATAATGATCTAAAAGTTTACTAAAACCGTGTTTCTGGTGGTAATTAATTAAACAAGTAACAACCATCCGATGATTTATAAATGCCCCCCATGAAACTATGAATTTATATATTACATGGTTATGTGCTGGATCGTGTTAACGGAGTAACACTTGTGTCGAAGAAACGAGGCAATTGTCGTAGACCTACTTACTAAACAATCCATTTTATAATCCACATTCGTGTACTGTTTCAACAGTGATACTAACACATGTAGCTCGAGAGTTCATATCCCAATATTGTCATTAATGGTTTATTCAGGAGTTACAATGATTTTTGGCTTTATATAATTTTTCAAAAGCAACTTTTTGGATGACTTAAACATATTTTGTTGAAATTTAAACTTTGGATATGTGATATTATTTGACCATTAGAAGTGTTAATATTTTTTCCAATTTGATTTCTACAAGAAGTGGATACACAGAGATTAGAAAACTATAGATGCATTATTATGGATCAAAGAACATTCTTTTGCTAATTCTGACCTTCTCTACCAAACCAACAAAAGTCAAATCAATGCTGTACTGTCACCCAATATATGTAAATTCTTTTTCAAAAACTTATCAATCATCAAATTTGAATTAATCATCGTTATAAAATAGTAATTAAAAAATTGAACACACTATAAACAAAGACTGACTCTCTTCAAGAATAACCATTCTCATCTACAATTATTTTCCAACATCAACATATAACTTTTCAAAGGAAGTGGTTACACCCCCATTGTGTATACATATGTAACCTTGTACTCCCATTTCCACAACACAAAACAACCTCAAAAACTCATTAGTCATGAGAGAAGACACCTTCTTCTTCCAGTGGTGGTTCTTGGTCTCTGGTCTCAGCTTCATCTTCCTTCTTCCTCAAGCTTTCACCTACCATACTCCTCCAATAAACCCGTGCTTCGCTCATCCTTTTCTTCCTCCTATCACAAACCCGAGGCTCTTAAAAGCTTTCACAGCTCTTCAAGCTTGGAAGTTCACCATAACCTCTGACCCAAACGGCTTCACTTCTAACTGGTGCGGTCCTAATGTTTGTAACTACACAGGCGTGTTTTGTGCACCGGCTCTAGATAACCCTTATGTCTTAACCGTCGCTGGTATAGACTTGAACCATGCTAATATCGCCGGTTATCTCCCTTTAGAGCTTGGTCTCTTAACCGATCTTGCCTTGTTCCATATCAATTCCAACCGTTTTCAAGGTCAACTTCCCAAAACTCTAAAATGTCTCCATCTTCTCCATGAGCTTGACGTCAGCAACAATAAACTCTCCGGCGAGTTTCCTTCCGTAATCTTCTCTTTGCCTTCCTTGAAGTTTCTCGACATTAGGTTCAATGAGTTCCAAGGTGATGTTCCTAGCCAACTCTTTGACCTAAACCTCGACGCTCTCTTCATTAACGACAACAAATTCCAGTTTAGGTTACCGAGAAACATCGGAAACTCTCCGGTTTCTGTTCTTGTCTTGGCCAACAACGATCTCCAAGGATCTTGTGTACCTCCAAGTTTCTACAAAATGGGGAAAACATTACACGAAATCATTATCACGAACTCACAACTAACCGGTTGTTTAAACCGGGAAATCGGTTTGCTTAACCAGTTGACGGTTTTCGACGTGAGTTACAACAACTTGGTGGGTTCGTTGCCGGAGACTATAGGTGATATGAAGAGTTTAGAGCAGTTAAACATTGCGCATAACAAATTCTCCGGCTACATTCCGGAGAGTATCTGCCGATTACCAAGGCTCGAGAACTTCACTTACTCGTATAACTTCTTCTCCGGTGAGCCACCGGCTTGTTTGAGGCTTCAAGAGTTTGATGATCGTAGAAATTGTTTACCTTCAAGGCCAATGCAACGGTCTCTCGCTGAATGCAAATCCTTTTCTTCTTATCCTATTGATTGTGCATCCTTTGGCTGCTCTCCACCTAGTCCACCGCCTCCTCCTCCTC
>Ga0041059_1001297_pt1 | contig 20011 bp, 16 predicted proteins | sample AraColnosormetaG_FD_56232 | JGI IMG/M metagenome (GOLD analysis project Ga0041059, IMG submission 56232) | Arabidopsis roots microbial communities from North Carolina, USA - Col MF nosort | ecosystem: Host-associated > Plants > Roots > Unclassified | place: USA: North Carolina | collected... | reverse complement strand
TAAAAAAAAAAAAAAAAAAAAAAAAGAGAAAACGTAAATCATGAGAGCATTTCCACATGATCTCTTTGTTCCTTTCTGATTAATGAAAAATACTAAAGTGATTCCACAAATCATGTCTGATACGTGCAAGTTGTCAACTAAGATATTTTAGTTCGCAATCAGATTTAAAGAACATCTTTATGGATAGCACTTGCAATATATTTACTAAATGACTAAAAATTCAATAGTTTTAACGAACAAAGAAAAAAAAAGTCAAGATAATTGAAATATCAGAAAGGTGGTTAAACAATTAAAGGATTGATCTTTATGATGTATGCAAATAGATCAACAGATGCACGTAACCTACCACAAATCTGGTTGGCACAGCGATAGCTTAATTACGTCTAGGGAGAGAATTAGAAAACCTCATTTTCGGAACCTTAAAAGGAAATAAATTGTCTTTATTCTTTACTAACTTTTAGAGAGGATAAGAATTAACCTAGTTTTATTTGTTGCCCTATCACTATCCGTATCTGAAAACCCTATGCTATCGAGAAAATATAAAAAAGAACAATGATTTTTGAAAAGGAAATATCTCACAAATCAATTCAACTTTTAGGAATGAGGCCGGAAATGTGGAACACATACAGAACAAATAAGTCCGAAAGTAGAAACTGTGGGTCTACAGGTTTCAGAGAACTGGTAGATTGATTAATAGCATTAGCAACTAGTAAAAGTAAAAAAAAAAAATGTTAAATATACAATGAAAGCAAAAAGCCAATACCTTAAAGTTCAATTTTATATTTCTTTTTTTTGGGTGTAAAACTGGGACTATACTATACATACATTGGGCTAATTTACTGAGACAGAGAGATATCTAAACCTTATGTTCAAGTGATCTCTTTCTCAATTGCACATCAAATGAGGTAACAATTACAACAAAAAACTATAAACCTCCCCCCAATTGTAATCTAAGAAAAAATGAATAACTTTAAACAAGTCAAACTTGATCTCATTGTAGAAAATCTGTAAGAGAAGCTTGTATATCTTCCAATGTTCTTCCTTTAGTTTCGGGTACCATCGCATAAATAAAGACTATACCCGCACCACATATAGTAAAGAAGATCAAGAACGTTCCTGAAACAGATTAATATATTTCAAAAATTAAATCAGATTAAAGATCTAATTTTTTTTTGAGAGTTTAATGACTCTATAGTATATTATATAGTAGTATGTATTTATACCTGATGCGTTCCACTCTAGCATGAAGTTGTAGGCGAAAGCAACAATCCAACCAAAGGACCAGTTGGCTAAGGTAACCAGAGTCCCAGCAGAAACTTTAACATTCATTGGGAATATCTGCAAAATAAAAAATGTAACATTTTTTAGAGCTGGAAAAAATATATATATGTCGGTTTTTGAGGAGTTAATGTTAATGTTCATGTTTGTTTACCTCAGACATGATGATCCATGGTAAGCCTCCCATGCCTACGGCAAATGAAGAGATGAAACCCTGTAATATGATGTCAAATTCAGATCAAGTTATACAAGAGCTATACTTTAAGTTGCTTGTTTATTATGTCTAAGAAATGACTTTAAACGTACCACTACACCGATACATGTGAAAATCGGAGTGAGCTCATCAAGCATGCCATATGACTGTCCAAGAACAAAAGTAGAAAAATTTTAGTATAACTGGTAAGAATCTCCAATAAACAGCAGCAAAAAAAGTTTGTATATATCTTTGGTTAGAAAGCGAATCGTTAATGTTAATTACCCGAAAGCAGAAGGAAAAACTGAGGAGCAAGCTGAAAAAGCACATTCCACCGGTAGAGGCCTGTAAATAAAGATCATTCATCTGTTAAAAGATATATGCTAAATTTTGTTGCTTCATTTGATATTTGACCAAAAGATCAGATAGCAAAATCTTACCAATAGAAGTGGTCTTCGTCCCATTTTCTCAACCAAAATCAGACCCAATAGAGCTTTTGGTATCTACAAAAGCAGAACACATGAGCATAAGTGTACTTCTTGGCAAGATTTTTCACGAATAAATGAAACTACGTACAAAGACATACCATGATCACTGCAAGAATCATTGAGCCAATGCTGCTTGGAAACCCTGCCATTAGTAAGAAAATATTTGTTACTCCCAAATGAAGACAGTAAATTATCGTAACATGCGAAACAGAGTTTGTTTATCTATTTACCTCCTTTATCAAATACGCTACCGACATAGTACATAAGTCCTGAGCTTCCAGAGAGTTGTTGTAGAAGCATTAGTCCCACACCAATCTGAACAAAATGTCACAAACTTCAGAGAGTAAGTATAACGGTACAAGAGAAAATCAACTTTTTTTGTCACAAAACGTTTGAGAATAAACTTACAACAACAGATGGAGCATATCTTCTCTGAAACAAATCCATAACCCGCGATTTTGGTCCTTCATCAAACAAGATCATGGTTTCCTATAGTTGACATTTCCAATGATTTGTTCATTAGTCATGTTTTATTGAAAACAACACAATTTAAAAACAGAGAGATGTGTGAAAAGTTGCAATACTTTGATAGTGTTGGCTTCTTCAGAGATATCTGCATCATCTCCGCGAAGACTTTGCAATGAAGCTCTACATTCTTTTTCATGTCCCCATTTTCCCTATACACCATTGTAAACCATATTGAGTTTTACTTCACACTTTTTTTAAAAAAGATCAAAACTTAAAAAGGGCTAAACGTACCAGTAGTCTAGGGGACTCTGGAATAAAGAACAAAGTCACAACTTGCAACGCACATGGAATGAGACCTGAGAGACAGAAACCGATAAACTTAAATCACTTCTTGATGAAAATTTCATAACTAACCTGCTAGAAAGAAAAAAAGGATTAGGAAGAAGCTTACCGATTAAGGCCAAGTTACGCCAATGAACAAAATTTCCAATGACGTAGAATAAAGACAATCCACAACTCTGCATCAGCTGTAACGACATTTGAACAAATTTTAAGAACATTAGTATAATATATATCTTTTTTATTTTATGGTTATAAGAATTTATTCTCTAATTATTCTTTAGTTTACCTGATTAGCAAATACAAACGCTCCTCGAACATGTTTTGGTGTTATTTCTGCAATGTAAACTGGTATCTGAAGGCAACAGAGTTAACACAAAGTCAGTAAAAATAAATAAGTATATAATACACAAAATAAATGGAAAAAAAGAAAGTAAAAGAATTATTACCACATAGCTTAATAAACCAACTGCAAATCCTGTGGATAGTCTTCCAATATCAAGCCACATGGAGTCTTTTGCTAATGCTACTGCAACCCAACCGAAGATGCAGAAAATTTGAGCAAACCACATAGTCTGTTTAAGAGAAAAATTCATCAGTACATGATCTTGAAACATATGTTTGTATGAATTTCAAATTGTCAGGAAATTTACCCCTTTTCGACCCATGAGATCTGCAACTTTCCCGCTGAAGATGGCACCAATCATTCCTCCAAAAGTCATGATTGAACCAAACATGGAGTACTGAAGTAGTAAACAAAAACAAAAAAACAGAGTAATTTAAGCAAAACTAGCACTTTTTGAGTAAAGATTCAAGAAAAGAGAGAGGGTTGCTTCTTACTTGTGCAACAGAGAGACCTAAATCATTTATGATCCCTGTTTGAGCAACTGATGAATAACCTGCCTGTAAAATCCAACCCCAAACTTTCAAATCACAGAGCAAAACAAACAGAGAAATTGTTTTAAAAAAAAGATGAGTGATTTGATGACTAACCGCACAACCGAAGCAGAAAGAGCCACAAACAGAAACGAAAGTACTGAAAAGTACAACAGCAGTGATACGACATTCGTTGATGTCGTTTTGGTTCTTCCTCAGTAGCAAACCAGCTTCCAAGTTTCTTGAGTTCTCCGACATCGTCATCTTTAACTTCTCCACGGAGAAAGAACAGAGAGAGTTTTGTTGAAAGGGTTCTGAAGTTATATTTACGAATAAATATTTGCTTTTTTGTCTTCCATAAGAGGACTGAGTTTAAAGCTGATTTATATTCCTTGATTAATGGAGGAGGAAAGGCAGAGGTCAGCTTCCCCAATCTTTTCTTTTGTGTCACGTTTCTGTTGGGGTTTTATTCAATTTTATATACACGTATTTTGTTTTTTAATTTGAAATTGTATCTTCTTCTGTTTTCCTTATTTAAATTTTTAAATATTGTGTAATTTGTAATTGGACTGGCGTATGAATTTTTTGTTGTCAATACGTATGATATTTATTTTTGTTTACTTTTTTTTTTTCTTGGCCGACAGGCGAATGATATTTATTTAAAAGTTTTGCCTTTTTGAAAGAATATTTATTTAAAGTTATGTGATTCATCATCATCTTTATGAAATTGTGTTTTGTGTCTTAGTGGATGCTTTGATTATTTTATGCTAGTTGTTATCCACTCTTTATTTATTGGGTAATTTTGAAGGTGGTCCCTATACCGAATCAAAACCGTAATTGGGTGAAATTTTGTGATGAATTTTATGTAAGTGAATGTCTAGATACATTTATGAATCCGTTTTACATAAACCAGTTTAGTGTTAACCGGTCTAATTAAGTTTTTCTTTTCTTTTTTTGTTTAAGCTTTGGTTTTGTCTTTTTGGTCTGTTTTTTTTTTATATATAACCAAACAATGTAACTATTTTGTTCTCAAAATAAAATAAAAATAAACAATAAACACATGCCACATGTTCTACCGTTATCTAAAGATCAGGATATCCTAGCTACTATATTCTTATCCATGGAGCAAACCAGATAAAAAAAGTTTTTTTTTTTGTGTGTGTGTCTTTTTGTTATGGTCCAGTTCAATAACCAATAACCATTTGTTAGTCATATTTGATTCAGATTTTTTTCCCAAACTATTCCTTAGACAATCTGACGTCATTACTAAACAAAAATCATCCTCAATAATTTAAAACACTGAAATATCCGATAATTATTTAATATTTTAATTCTAATTTAAAACACTAAATATTATTATTTTTTGAATTAATGAATCGAGCCAAATTAATCATCTATTTAGAATCGTCTAGAGCGTATACGTACTATTTTGGTTTTAATAGAAGTGTGATCATTTGAGAAAATCCAATGTATTTTTTTCCAAAAAAATATTATTTAATTACCCATAGTCAAGATTAATTATAAATAATATACAACAGAATTTTGTCAATGTAAAGCTAATTTGTTTATTAACTCGAGTATAAAATGTCAAACATTATATTGAAAAACGAGTTCTTAAATAATCTGGATAAGAGTAAAATACAATATTTCTTACGTGAATAACCAACTTACAAATATTATACTACCTACGTAGTTAATCAATTCATCACAAATTGATATGAGTTGTCACACTTGCTATAGTTTCCATGCAATAAATAGTAAACGCGTTGATCGTGGTTTGTTTGAAGTTTACATAAAAAAAAAAAAGTCGTGCACGTTAGCTATTGCGTTAGAGAAAATGATACAACTCAACATTCCTTGTAAGCAAATCTAGAAACTACTACATATCCATTTTTCAAATGTCTTACGTTCAATCAACGGTTTCCCCTCACACTTCTTCATATATTTTGACATTTTTGTCAATATCTAATTTGATACGACAGACTTTTCTCTTTCTAGTTGCGGACACAAGGAATCATCAACAACCTTTGAATTTTCCCGGCAAAAAAGGTATTTGTTGTCCTATCTCATTCTATCAATAAAAAGGAAAAAAGATCAAAGGCAGTTTTAGGCGTTTAAACAAAATAAAAGATGCTGCCAAAAAGAAAAACAAAAACACGATTTAGGAATGCTTAAAGAAGAGAGAGAGCGATGTTCATTTTTGTAGCCTTACCAATGTTACGAGGCTCCACCTCGATAGAGCAACATTACATTCACTAAAATCAAGGAAGTACAAAGAGTAATCAACGTTATTCGTCACTATCACAAATTTTATGCTGCATGTAGAGGTAACAGGTTGAACGCACGTTATACAAATGGTTGGTTCATTTTTTCTTTGAAAGAATTGATATGATGGATTAAAAAACAAATTTACCTAAAAAAAATGAGGTTATCGCTCTACAATTGTCGTTCACCATTCAACACTTTTACTGGAGGACGACGTATTACATACTTACGATGTCAATTACATCAAAAATATCAACCATAATTATTAGGCTTGTTCCTTGACCAAAAAATAAATAAATTATTTGGCTTGTTTTTCTATACTAGCTATTTTTTTTTTTGCTAAACAAAATATACTAGCTAATTACTTATAAAGTTAGTGAGCTCTTTATCAAACATTTAAACAAAGATTATATAAACAATAAATACCAACTTAGATGAGTTTTTTGTTTTTGTGTAGCAGAAAAAATAAAAATAAAATGAATAATCTTGGTTTAGCTGGCGGGAAAGTAGGTTTGTAGCAGACCAATTTTGATTTTTGAGAGACGCTTACGTGTGGTGGGTCTGTTGATCCTCGAACGCCGTGTTTTTGCTTCACATGATCGTAACAATAACGCTTATGCATGTAATCTAATACATCAGCCGATAACATGGGACATTTGCTCCCCTAGATCCTTCCAAGAACCGCCCATGTATATGAATATATCAGCTGTCTATATGGTCTCAAGTCTTAACCTTCTTCTACCAAAAATAATAAACATTTTTAAACCCTACTAAATGGTTTTCATATGTTCATTTTATTGTTCCCTTCCCGTCACCGCATCCACCTTGCTTGGTTTCCGAACCAGTGCCCCTCTTCGCTGTTAGAAAATGGGTTCAGGTTTACCATAATTTTGATTATTATATTTGAACTAGCTCCTTATCAAGCTCCTGATTTAATCTGATTTGTATATTCAAATCTTTAATCCGATTGATAATCGAATCAACACATGCTCAGAGATGTATTAACTTGTATTTTGTTTATATTTGGTCTTAAAATAAGAGAAAAATGCAGTAGCAACAATGAGAAAGGTGATTCATCATTGATATTGGGACAAAAAAAGTTAGTGACTCGTATCTTTAAGTATCATGATGTTGGGATTCTTTAATGTCTTATGTCTAGCCTCCTTTTACTGACTCATTTTAAGATTTGCAAGTTTTAGTCCATTAGTTCCATGTGACACAAATAAAAGTGGGTACTCCAATAATAAGGTGCCAGGAAATGGGTGAACATATCAATTATTATATTGGCCTAAACTTCTACGTCCTTTTCGGAGTGAATGGTCTATTTTTGCTTCCTACGAGTTTGTATTAAACTAAGTTGCCTTCCGTAAGTAGTACCGGTATCTTTATATTCGTGGATTTTCAAATCAATTTTTATTAGGCATGTTTTTGGCACTAACAAAGTTGAGCTGGTGTAAGTTTGACTTCAAATTATTGTGTATTTGGATTTGGATTTAGAAAAACTTAATTAACATTGGACAGAAATAACTGAATCAAATGTAAATACAACTTTTCAGTTTTTCATGGTATTTGGAGGATTAATGGTTCTTTAACTAGTTAAATTTTGAGTATTGAAAAAAAAAAAGAAGTTAAATTCAAGTAATAGAACAAAAACAATCAAAATCGATCCTGTCTGTAAACTATTAACTTTGAATGTTGTTAATCGGAGAGACTAAGAAAAAAAAAAATATAAATGAAAGTTCTATTTTTTATAACAAAAATCGCTAAACTTACATATATAAACTAAAATTCATGTGATACAAAATATACTGAAATTACTGTTAAAATTTTCTCCTTGTTTTCTTTGATTTCAGAAAACCAAGCAAAATCTAAAGTGATAATCATATTAACAAATTAGTCACTGATTTGAGATTCTATGATGTTCAAGTTTGTAAGAACGGCGCAAAGAATGTATTGGGAATGGGAAGAGATAGGAAAAATCCAGGAATCTTGAAAATAATTCTGAAATTTGTCTAGTAATTAAATTATGAAATATAATAGAAAATAATTATAACTTTTGCTCTATATGGACAACTTTTCCAATAAACCACATAGCCACAGTAGTTATGGTAAACTAGACAATTATTAAAAACTACTCGATAATATGATGTTTGTGAAGGCTGCTTAGAGGAGAATCGAGTGATTTTGGATCGTGAAAGAATCAACTTCCTTGGACAGAATCTTGTACAGCAATACCAACACATCTTGTTTTGTAGTCGGAATTACGTGTATGTGATCACACTAACTAAACTAAACATTTTTTATTTGGATAGAGATGAAGTGCTACTATGGGTCTGTTGTATGAAATCTGACTTATTTGTTAAAATATAAAGAAATTTTACAATCATGGGAATATTGTACAAAAGTGATATAGTGTTACAAACAAGTGGAGCTTGATATAATATTTGTTGTAGAAAAAAGTGAGTTGAGTATTATGTACTTGTTTAATTGGAATAAATAGCGTGGTACATTGGATCCGTTCTCTCTCCTTCATATGTCCAATATGCGATATGTATATATTAATACATGACCACGATGTTGTCTATACATTCATGATCTTTTGATCGTCTTTATATATTGATTTTCCCTCAAATACTTTACTATACTATACCATTATAGAATAAATGAGCTTTGATATTTAAGAAAGTCTAGTAAATGAGTTTACTTTTCATTTCAATTGGTTCACGTTTTTAGTATGATGATCACCGTACCTACCAAAGCGACTTCGATCTATATTTGAGTTATTAGGTTAGGATTTTAATCTGGTTGATGAATTCTACCTATGAAACTGATCCGATATACTGATCGGTACATCATTTAAAGATCGAGTCCATTGGAATACATATTCTAATTAATGACATACACGTAAAAAAAAGGTGAAAATGATATTGAAGACGAGTCACGCATACATAGTTGGAATATTACGGATTATTTTAACTGTTAAAGTTTTCATAACCACAAAATCAAGTACATTAACATGCATTGGTTTCAGGTCCGAAAAAATTATGAGCAGATGTCCAATATTATTTTTACCTAAGAAAGACATTAAAAACGTAACTTTTAAGGTTACTAAAAAACAAACAAAAAAACGTTACTTTTATGGTTACAATATATGATGATGACTCGATGAGTTTCCAACTTGTTAAAGAAGGTGAGGAAGACTAATGAATCCATTTATTTACAATTATATAAAAGTACACCACTTTTTGTAAGAATCGAAAAGTAAATAACTGGCGGTAAAATCGGTCATAAGCCTAAAAAAAAGTTTAGATTTAGAGCTCTACAAACATTAGGGCCAACATAGACGGACTTGATTGATAAACGACAAATATTAAAACAATGGATTTTAAAAGAGATTTTGCTATATGATAAATGAGGGAACAGCGAAAATATTTGGAAATTCATTCCAAACTTGTGAGGACAAAACAGGATCGGAACGGTATCTTCATTAATGTCAGGATAAGGACTAGGACCCCTGATATGGGCATATTCTAGCTTTCTTTTTATCTTGTCTGTAGACAAAGTTATCATGTTGATCGGGGGAGTTGTGTGGCCTATCGTTCGTTCCGATATAAAAGGATTTTGTATGATCCTTAAAGTCATCCATAAAATCGATTGATCAAGAAAACGTTGACGTATAGGAGAATCAACCTAACTAATCGCGGGAACTAGAAGAAGACTCTTCGCATTTGAATGCGTCTTGATATTGCTTTCTTTATTACTTGCATACCAAACATAACTCTCTCCATACCCTAGGCTAGCAACATTCTTGCATTAGCGTTTGCGAATGGTTTCATTTGGAAATGACGATGACTTTAATGATTGACCTATGCATTCATATCCTGTTCTCTTGTCGGTATATTAATATTCCTTCAATAATTTCCCTAGCTTATAAAAATACTAGTAAAAAGAATGAGCTTTGATGTTCTAAAAGAAAACTAATAAATGAGTTTATTATTTTTTATTTCAGTAGTTCACGTGTTTAGTATGATGAGCAGCGTACCTACCGATGCACGACTTGGATCAACTCTATTAAGTTAGGTTTAGGTTTTTAATTTGGTTGAGTAATTCTTACTATTGTACTGATCCGATCTGATCGGTACACAAATCAAAATCAACTTTGTAGTACATGTGTTCGACTGACTCACATATCAGAAAAATGATAAATGTCATTGTAGACAATGAAGCAATACTAATGTAGTGTATTGTGGTTGCGGCTTCGTTATGCGTTTTTTCTTCAAGTTTTGTTATTTCGTGAAAATCAACAACTTTCTCATTCTTCCGCATAAACCAAATACATATCAATCAATGAACAAAAGCCACTAGTGAAGCTAAAAAGTTTCTCGGAGCAGAAGAAAGCGAACTGAACCTGCTATATTGTGATAGTAAATCGGCCAAAAGATACCCTAATGTTTCACATGAAGTAAATCTCACGAATACGCTACATCAAGAACTTAGCCCCATATATGTACCCGAAGACTAAAGCTGTAAGTACCAAAAAAAGAAAGGCCTTAGTTATATACTGTTACTACTTACTACTGACTGATTGTGTTAGTGACCGTGTGCTACAATCTCTAAGCCATCAGATATCACCATGTCTCAGGAGGCATTGACCAAAACGACCCTGAATACCCAAGACCCTCTGCCACTGGCAACGAACTGGTACCCGCTTGTGTTTCGTTATTACTAACGGGATAGCTTGGGTGCCCTATAAATGCTTGAATTTCATCTGCTCCATCATAAGATGTTGAAAGAGGCGCAGGAGGTGTTTGAGCTTGTGGATGAACTGGACGGGTAGGATGAATGATCATATGGTCATATCCCGTACCAGGTGCTACGCTGCCTCGCATCCGGCTTTGTGGGCGCCAATTCTCAGTGTTAGCAGGAGTCAAATTCATGAACTCTCGTGATGAGAACTGTCCCATTGCACCACCAGGATTCAGTATTTGGTCTGTGGTCCCTCCGTAGCTGACAGGTAAAGTTTGGGGATGTGTAATGGAAGATGGCATTGGTCTTTGGTCAGGGGTCCCTCCGTAGTTGACAGGTGAAGTTCGGGGATGTGTAATGGAAGATGACATTGGTCTTTGGTGGGCGTACCCTCCGTACGTGGCAGGTAAAGTTTGGAGATTTGTAATGGAAGATGGCATTGGTCTTTGATCGGCGTTCCCTCCGTAGTTAAGTAATGTTTGGAGATGTGTAATGGAATATGGCGTCGATCTATGGTCAGTATTCCCCCTGTAGTTGACAGGTAAAGTTTGAGGATGTGCAATGGAAGATGGTATCGGTCTTTGGTTAGTATTTCCTCCGTAGTTAACAGGTAAAGTTTGAGGATGTGCAATGGAAGACGGCATCCATCTTTGGTCAGCGTTCTCTCCGTAGTTGACATGAAAAGTTTGAGGATGTGCAATGTAAGATGGCACTGGTCTTTGCTGTGCAGGGGACGGGCTCTGATTCTGCAAACATATAAGAAAAAACTTCAGAGTTGGTAATGGTAATGTAGCTTCACCAGATATTTACGCATACGAACAAAAAACAACTCTATGGTAATGGTTGACAAACCTGCATTGAATAATGATGATGCGAAAGAGGTGCAGGTGGAAATTGAGTTTGAACACGTCCATAGATGTGGTTCCATCTCGCCATCAAATCAGAAGTTCTTCCTTCACAATTTCCAAGGGACGTAACATGTGAGCCTTGAAACTGAGAAGACTGAGCAGCCGGCATTGATGTGCCAAAGTTTGCCGCATTAGTAGCTAATATATCTTGTGGAGATGGGGTTGGTGAGAATGTCATAGGTAAGGCTTGGCTTGCTGGTGAATCTCGGGTGTTTATTACTTGTGGTAAGTTCACGAATTGTTGACCATCAAAGGCATTCAAAGTTCGTGGCAGCTGTGGTAGTGTGTTGGTTGAAGTATGAGACTGGTTAAGCATAGTATAATCTGAAGCAGGCCTATGTGTGTCATTTGACGGACCCTGAATCTCAGATAAACAAGGATTATGTTCTTCGACTTGGGTGGATGTTTCCATTTCATTCTCATCTCTGGCAGGATTCTTAACAGTAGGCCCCAAGTTGATGAAACTATTTGGGTCTCCATGGTCATGAGTGGTTTCTGGCACAAGTTCCACGTCCTCATCATTTTCCGTCTCAACCATCCAGGTTCCATCAGCAGAGATAACCACATCTGCAGCATTACGTCCCACTTCTTCTAGAATCTGTGGATATTAGCCAAGATTGTTTATTCAATCTAAGACTTAAAAAGATGTATTCACTAAGCAACAAAAATAAGCTACTTGCCTTTCTCAGTTTTTGATCTACACGGATATCAGTATAGCAAACAGACTGATTACAATGCGGGCAGCGCCATGATGGTCGTCTTGTGTTCATGTTGACATAATTCCAGAAATCAAAACACTACAGCAGAAAGAAACATATAAAACAGAGATGAGGGAAATATTTCAATAGATTCTAAATTTGCCAAAACTTATCTCTTTTACTAGCAATCTTCATAATCAAGCATGTCACACATTTATATCGTATTAACTTACAAAAATCATACTTTGAGAAGACATATTATGGCAACAGCGAAGAAAACCAGAGCCTAGAAATTCATGTATTAATGGAATAGTTCTTTTCATAATGATTTAAGTAATGAAAACAAGAAACATCCTATCCTTACTTATGCTTAACAGAAAATGCATCACCTGAAGATGTTTACAGACATGACCCTTCACAGGAAGTTTGATACGCGTTCGGCTGTTATAATTGTGATGATTAAATCTTAAAAGGTTGAGGTAACTGTGAAAGCAATTTCTTGAGATATAAAGCAACATAGGAAAAACATCCTTAGATACCTGATAGGACAACTGAGAGATATCCTCGATGGCCCCTCAATTATGTCACAATCTACAGACAAATTGGAAAAGACAAATAATGTTTGATCTGGAGTTCTCGGAATACGATTATATGAATACATACGACTAAATGATCTAATGACTTCATATGTGGAAATGCAATAAACTTCTAAGTCATAGTTTCTTCTCTTAGTCACTAAACACTCTTGGATATACCTGAGTTTGATCCAACGACTTCAGGATGAACATAATCTTTCAGTAACGGTTTGTTGGGCAGTGGTATGACATCCATGAAAGCAATAGCAATCAAGTAACTACCTATAGCAAATGGGTATCTGTCCATTATTACTGAATATGAGGAGAGGAACTAAAGATATCTTCATTGAACAGAAACCTCCAAAACAGCCTATTGCTTGTAGAAGATTTGCCCCAAGGTTTAGCAGGGCAGTAACATTAGTTGGAAGCTGCGGCCCAGACTCCTGAAAAGAAATTACAATAAACAATTACTTGCATCAGAGTACGTAGTAAGTACTTCCAAAACATATCCAAGAAACAATGAAATCCACAAACCATTGAGATGTTAACTCTCTTGTCAATGCCCTTTCCATTCAACAAAAAGCTGTAATTTTCATATGTAAATCAATATGGCTAAATACAAAAACTGCTTCACAAACATCCGGCGGAAAAAATAAAGCAATCCAACCACACCTGACTCCTTGTGGATGTACAATACAATTAGATCTGCTTATGTCCTCTGTCCGAACAACAAATAATCCCTGAAGAGCACAAAATTCCGTAACTATATTGAGCATAAGAAGCAGGTACATAAACAAAGATTCGAAACGAAAAAATGCTGAAGTGACACGACGAGCAAAGCTGAAAGGTATAGCTTTGAAAGTATATTCATGCATCTTCTAATCTAATTGCATTTAAAACATATATGCAGGAGAAACCACATATGCACAATACTATATAAGCGACCAAAAAAATTCAAATTGACAACGCAAAATCTGGTATCAAGACACATTCATAACTTAAATTCCAATACATACAACTTTCTGTTTGGGAGAATGTGGCATCTTCTTTGAAATATGGAAGTCCTTCATCATCATCTTTGATTCTGGCTGCGAGAAGGAAACAAAGCTGACTAAAACACACATTAAAAAGAAAGGTGCTAAGAACTGAATAATATATAAAGTCACCTTAGCTTCAAAAGAAACAAGAATATGCCCCAGCTTCACACATGGATAGAACCTACAGATAGAAAAGTAGGAGATTGAAACAAACCAAGGTTTTGATTTTTAGTTAACTAGTATTATTTAGAGTAGCAGACTGGTAACCTTGCTAGTTTGAAATAAATGAATGAAAACACATGAAAAGCCTACCTCTCAATGACCTGCGATATTAGAGTGACGGGACTATTTACACAAGAGGTGACATTTTCAGGACAGCTGAAACCATTCCACATCTGAACAAGAATAAAAACATCATTATTCACAGAAATCAGATTACTCTCTAATCACCACATTCGGCTGGAACAAAACATACCAAGTCTATGATAGCCAACAATTCTTGAGTCTCTCTCTCCGGGAACCATCCAAGCTGACAAGCACTCTATGAGAGAAACACAAATTCAGTGTTACATATCCAAATCAGCAAATTTCTGCCGAAATTGACTTGAGCTGGAGTTGCTAATTCTAACTCTTTTACCTTGACTGAGATCATCAGCGCCATTACCACCGCCCTGGTTTGATAATCATCACATTTACGTCGGCACACCTACACCAAGTAACACACATAAACAAGAGCACTAAGATTAAACTAAAAGCACCTTGAAAAATCGAAACTTTTACAAGACAAAAAAATATAAACAAACATTATTGAGGATTAAAGCGAGCTCTTGAATATTCCCTGGAACTTCATTTCTCCCAATAGCCGCATCGATTTCACTGCATTCACCAAATCCAGGAGTAAAGTTTTCAGTGAAGCTCGAAGAAACCCAGAAATAAAGAATTTTTTTAGGTTAAAACAAAGATGAATTCAACGGAAACTTAAAAGAGAGATTTTTTACTTAGCGAGAGAGATGCAGGAAGCTTGAAACTCCTTGGTGTTGAATTCAGCACGAAACCCAAACCTAGCAGACGTAATTAGAAGAAGAATGTTTAGTTGAACCCATTTTTATATAGAAACTATAACTGTATTAAACAATTAATTTGATATTACTTAAAAACTAAGTAAGAAAATCAATAGTCAAATGATAGAGACAGCTTGCTTGATATTTATGCAAATGAGAAGAAAAAAAGACCTAGAAGTCGCCGGAATAACCATTCTTCTCCTTCTCCGAGAAGTTTTCCGGGGGAGATAATGATTATAAACCGACCCACGACAAACACAGCCGCTTGAGAGTAGCTTGTCGCCTTTTATACTTGGCAGTTTACTTGTTTCTTTATTTTACAACTCGGTCCTTCAGATTCTGATAGTTTTTACTAAGTCCCCTTCTACTTTCTACTGTAGTCTTTTTGATTCTTTTTCTCCCACTCGTTTTTGTTGTAGGCATTTATGATTGGACAAGTTAAAGGCATTTATGATTGGACAAGTTAAAGGCATTTATGATTGGACAATTCATAATTTTAATTAATCATAACAGAACGTTAATCTCTCTACATTAGCCTGCCTGCGACGGCTCATCTCCCTTACTTTAACGTTTACACTTTAATATGTGTCACTCTAATCAAGATTAGAGCTCACAAATCACAGTTTTCAAATATTAAATCCTATAGGTAAAATCATAGCCATTATTACTATTTAATCAAAGTGAGAGAAAACGCTTATTTAACCAAACATTAATATACGGTTAAAAAGACTATTCTTTTCTTTTCTTTTTGACAGCGGTTAAAAAGACTATTCAAGAGACTTAACATTACGTATAATCCATACTTAGATTTTACGAAAGTCGGACTAATGATGTTTGAATCTCTTCGAGTGTTCGGCCTTTCGTCTCAGGCACCAATGTCCATATGAATACGATCGTCACCAGAGAAACTCCAGAAAATATGAAATATGTTCCTATAAATCCAACAAACCAAAATTAACTATATAAATTATTCGCTTATGTTTACTAAATAGTTGAGCAGTTATATTTGATGTGTGGAATCTTACCGGAAGCGCTCCACTGTATCATGAAATTAAAACTATAGATGATAATCCAATTAAAAAACCAATTTGACATCGTTACAAGGCTACCGGCGGTGATTTTCACATTCACCGGAAATATCTGCCAAATTTTGAAAATCAATTATGAAATTTCATATCAAAAAACTTAATTTATTTGTTAAGTTTAGTTTAAAAGATAAGTAAACAAATACCTCAGACATTATAACCCATGGTAATCCACCTAGGCCAATGCCAAAGGATGAGACATAACCCTGGTTAACATATATGACTTGGTTGATTAGTGCTCTGGTTTTTATAAACCGGTTGGTCCATTGGTTGAATTTATTAATAGACTGAAAGTAAGTTTGGCATTTACGTACCACTAAACCGACGATTAACATAACGGAACATAACTTCTGAAATTCACCATTCTTCTGCTCACCGAGGAAAACATAATTAAATAATACTCTTTTATTTTTCTAAAGGAAGCAATTTAGTTACTACGATTAAGTAGTTAAGTTTTGCTAAACCTGAAGGTAGTATGAAAGGCCAATAAAAAATGAGCATATGCACATTCCGATAGAAGAAATCTGCAAAATAAAAAACAATAATGATAATCAAATCTGAAAAATATTATTTAGCTAAGGAAATCAGTAATGAATTTTATAGTGAAATGATAACCATAAGAAGTGGTCGGCGTCCCCATCGGTCAACGGTTAACATGACAACTATAGATTGCGGTATCTTTACAAAAGAAAAAAGTTGTGATTAAATCATAAAGATGAAATATTCAAAGACAAATAGATGATAAAGAGTAACAAAGAGAATAATGTACCAGAATCACTGCGAGGATGGTTGTTCCTATGTCGCTTGGAAAACCTAATTACACAAAACAGTATAATTAAAAATCATGAGATGGTATTGGCTGTTGACTACAAACATATTAAACCAGCTGTGACATGCGCTTGATTTGTTTGGTTTACCGGCTTTGTCGAAAATTCGAGCAGCATAAGCACTTATCGCCGCACTCCCACAAAATTGTTGCAAGAGCATTAAACCCAATCCAATCTAACCATTTTCAACGAAACTAATAAACAAAAAAATAACATATATATAGTTGCACAAATATTTACTTTATATAAAAGATGATTGGTGTAATGATGTTAGATGAGTCTTACGATTAACGAATGTGCGTTTCCGATATGGAACAAGTCTCTTATTCCACTTTGAGACTCTTTTCTGGATATTTCCACTGTTTCCTGTTTCATATATATTTTGGTGTTAATTCTTTTTTTCATACTATTAAACTGTTAAATTGTTTTCATATAACATGTTTTCTTAGACAAAGAAGAATACTACTTACTCTGATTTCAGCAGCTTCCTTTAGAATATCACTATTTTCTCCCCTTAGTTTTTTCAACGAAACTTCAAGCTCTTGATCTTGACCATACATCGCCTAATTAAGAGAGGAACATTAATATGTAAATCGTGCTTATAGTACTATACCAGTAAATTAATTATAAAATAGTAATAAAACAACTGAAAGTGTTAAACATACCAGCCATCTAGGAGATTCAGGAATAAAAAATAAACATATCACTTGGAAAGCACTTGGGATTGCACCTAGTCGATCGTAGATTGAATATCAAGAATTAGTCTAGGAATATGACTCAAGTACAAATCTTATTATTAAGATAGTTCAGATGAGAAAAATATGGTTACTTAAAAGAGCTAATGTTCGCCAATGGAAAAAGTTTCCGGTGAAGAACATGAGTGAAATCCCAAGACATTGTAGAAGCTGCAAGTTCAAACGCAAGATGACAATAAATATTTTGCTTATGAATTTATTGAAAGATATTACTATAAGTTATTTGATATTGTGTCTCTATTTGTTATTTACCTGATTGGAATAAGAAAATCCTCCACGAAATGTTTTGGGTGTAATTTCTGCTATATACACAGGAACCTATTTATTTTATAAATAAAATGGAGTAATACGACATTAACACTCTAATAAAGGACTAGAAATTTTGTCTAAATGAAAAGGGGAGAGAAAGTTAATTACCACATAACTAATGAGACCAACCCCAAACCCCAAGAAGAGTCGTCCAGTATTAAGCATTATAATATCCTACACATAATCACAGTAAATAACATGTTAACTTTTTAACACAAAATTTGAGTAGATAAATATATAGAAAGTTTTAAACAGGGAGATTTGGAGAAACAAACATGTGCAAACGCTACAGCGAGCCAACCAAAAATACAGCAAACATCTGAGATCCACATTGTCTGAGATATCAACAGACGAATAAATCAAAACGCATAAAGAATGACGTCATCATAGAAGATCCAAAAAAATTCAAAAGATAAACCGGAACCGGTCCAACAGTAATAACTAATTACCTGTCGACGACCAACGAGAGCAGAGATTTTACCGCTGAACACGGCGGTAATCATTCCTCCTAATGTCATTACCGAAGTGAAAAACGAATACTGGCCAACATAGAAGTAGACCATTCAAACCGGGTTACTGGTCTGGTTTATTGAACCGGTTTGAGAGTCTTAAAAGAAAAAAATGATTTTGATCTATATGATGAACATTGAACACAGGTGGGCTTACATCTGCAACGGAAAGTCCCAGTTCTTCCATGATTTTGGACTGAGCAGGCGACGAATATGACATCTACAAAGTATGTTATAGTTATGAAAATTATGCACGAAGAAATTAGGATTCTAAAACTGTAATATCCAAAATCAGTGGATAGCAAATTGAGAGAGAAAGGAAGAGATCTCACGGCGCAGCCATAACAGAAGGATCCAGCGACAACGACGGATGTGCTGAGAAGAAGACCAGAAGTGAAGGAAGAAGCTTCTTCTTCTTGCTTATTCAGAAGATGTGATTCGAGTCTTTCAGATTCCATCTTCTTTCTTTGATTCTTATCCTTAACTTTGAATAGTCTCTTCAAGCTTTTATTTGGCCATGCCTCATTGGTCGTTGTCACATTTGACTAATCTTTTATTAATTTGCTCATTCAGTATTTTGTAATGCGATTTAGAAAATTGAGTTGCAAGATCCAATTAGTAGTAACCAAGTTTTAAGTGGGGTGTGAATTTTTTTTACAAAAGTACATAATCATATGATATGGTTATAAATATTGGTACATAATCATATTATACGTTTAAAAAATATTGTTAGAATAATACCACATACAGTATATTGATTATTCTTTTTTCTGTCAACAAAATATATTGACAAAATTTATCAAAGTAAAAAAATTCGGAAATCCATATCCCCCCCCTCCAAATCGGATAATACATGACTTATAAATGTAACATAAAAGAACAATGTCTGGCATTGTGGAGTAAAGAATCAACTTTGGATTTATGAAAGTTGGCCTAGTGATTGTTGAATATCTTCAAGTGTTCGGCCTTTCGTCTCAGGCACCAAAGTCCATACAAATACGAATGACATCAGAGAAACTCCAGCAAATATGAAATATGTTCCTGCAAATTCCAATAAAACAAAATAACTATATAATCATTCTCTTTAATTTCATATCTAAGTTATTATATAATGAAAATATTAATTCGAGGGGACATTCCTAACATAAAATTCTCTAATCTTCCCGTTTTAGTATTTTTAATAATTTAAAAGATATATTTACCATGATTTGATTATACATAACCCTATACTCTTTAAACAATTTTAAGAGCTGGTTGTTTGTTTATTTATTTATTTTCATTTTATTGTAATAATTATTAAATACTGTCGAAATAAAGCATTTTTGTGTTAGATGTGTAATATTCTGAAGAAACAAAAATGTCAAATTAATGGATAGAAATTTACCGAAAGCACTCCATTGCATCATGAAATTAAAACTGAAAATGATAATCCAACTGAAAAACCAGTTTGACACTGTTACAAGACTACCGGCGGTAATTTTCACATTCACCGGAAACACCTGCCATAGATAATGAATAAATTGTTGTCCAAAAAAAAAAAAAGATAATGATTACATTATGAAATATTTCTAGTTTAAAATAAAAAAAAAAAAAA
>Ga0041059_1001296_pt1 | contig 20028 bp, 15 predicted proteins | sample AraColnosormetaG_FD_56232 | JGI IMG/M metagenome (GOLD analysis project Ga0041059, IMG submission 56232) | Arabidopsis roots microbial communities from North Carolina, USA - Col MF nosort | ecosystem: Host-associated > Plants > Roots > Unclassified | place: USA: North Carolina | collected... | reverse complement strand
TTTTTTTTTTTTTTTTTTTAATTTTTTTTTGATGATGATGAAAAAAAAAAATATTATGTTCTTTTTTAATTTCTTTTTAATATTTTTGACAGTAATTTTATTTTAATCTTATTTTGTTACAAATAGTTTTTAATACCTTAGGACCTGTTGGAACTTGGAAAAAAACAATATTTTTTAATATCTCAGGATCTTTGCCCATACATGTTTTGGGCACCCATGCGTTTATATGAAAAACAGCATGCAGATGTAAAATATAAACAACTGTAGATTTGGTCAGATGTTAAAATTTAAATTATGTCTTTTGAAATGTGACCTATAATTGTCCAGATAGATATACATAACTATTTAGTAATTGTAAGTCTATTTCCTGTAATGTATTCAGCTAAATGCATGTAGATAATCTGATATCACATACATCTATAGCCATATAGAGAATGCATAGTAACATCAACAACATATAAATTTTGGGCTATTTTCTAATGAGGGTTTTTGAGTATAAATGGATCTCCTAAAACGAGTTTACCGGATGGGTAAGGTAGTAGTTCCCTTTGAGTTTTCTTTCTGCTTTGTATAATTAAAACAAAGTAATTGATTAGGAACTTAGTAGGTCCTAAAGAGAACCAACAATGGTTTCGGTTATAAATAAACCAAATGGGTACATTATCCTTATATCTAGAAACTTTAACCAAAAACAAGATGTTATCTAGAAACAATAAATACATCCGGAATGAGACTTTTTCTTATGTAAGTCGATACAATGGGGGCATTGTTTTATTTCCCTTCAAATGAACTTTGCTTTTTGATCATTTTAAAAAGCCATATTGAAAAAATCAATGAGATAGGAAGATAGATATTATAATATTCTTTTTATAAAAAAGACAAAAAAAATACACTAAAACAATTGAATAAGAGTCAGCAAAACAACGACGTCCTTACCTTTTTTAAAAGTTTCCCAGTTTTGACTTTTGACCTAAACCATTTCCATGTAGAAAGAGAGCAAAAAACAAAACAAAACAAAGATAAGTAAAAAATAAAAATGATATAAAGAAGGAAGAAGAAGACCGAGAAAGGTAGACGAAAGAAAGAGCGTACCTTCCTCTTTCCTTCTTCGTAAAAACCAAGTTCCTTTTAAAAGGAGCCTCTCCTTTCTCATTTGATCCTTCTTCAAAAACCCCAACCACTTCTTCTCCCCAAAAACCTCCAAAGTTTCAATCTTTACTTCTCTCTTTTTCTCCAAGTTATCTTCTTTTCTAGGTATGTCTTGATTCTTTCTCTCTCTGTTTTTTCCTATTTCATTCAGGATTCTGGGTTTGGTTAAATCTTTAATCTTTATGGTTTTAATGGCTTGATTTTGACGAAACGGTCGTGTAATTATTCATTACTTTGCTTAAATTGGGGATTGATTTTGTGTATAAAGAAGAATCTTGAAAATGAAAAATTGAAACTTTGAATCGAAAGAACTCAATTTGCGTTGCTCTTTCTCATTCTTTGTTGCTTTCTCCTAAAAGTTTTTCACTTTTGAATCACAGGAAGAGATATGTGCGGTGCAAAGAGCAACCTTTGCTCATCTAAAACCCTAACAGAAGTCGAATTCATGAGGCAGAAATCAGAAGACGGAGCTTCCGCCACGTGTCTCCTCGAATTCGCCGCCTGTGATGATCTTTCATCGTTTAAGAGAGAGATCGAAGAGAATCCATCGGTGGAGATTGATGAGTCAGGGTTTTGGTATTGCAGACGGGTCGGGTCTAAGAAGATGGGTTTTGAAGAAAGAACACCACTTATGGTTGCTGCTATGTATGGAAGCATGGAAGTGTTGAATTACATAATTGCCACAGGAAGATCCGATGTGAACAGAGTTTGCAGTGACGAGAAAGTCACTGCTCTTCACTGTGCAGTTTCTGGCTGTTCTGTTTCTATCGTTGAGATCATCAAGATCTTGCTTGATGCTTCTGCTTCACCTAATTGTGTTGACGCTAATGGGAACAAACCGGTTGATTTGTTGGCTAAAGATTCTCGGTTTGTTCCTAACCAGAGTAGAAAGGCGGTTGAGGTTTTACTGACCGGGATTCATGGTTCGGTTATGGAAGAAGAGGAGGAGGAACTGAAGAGTGTTGTGACTAAGTATCCAGCTGATGCATCACTTCCTGATATTAACGAAGGTGTTTATGGAACTGATGATTTTAGGATGTTTAGCTTTAAGGTTAAGCCATGTTCTAGGGCTTATTCACATGATTGGACTGAATGTCCTTTTGTTCATCCTGGTGAGAATGCAAGGAGGAGAGATCCTAGGAAGTATCCTTACACTTGTGTGCCTTGTCCCGAGTTTCGTAAAGGGTCTTGTCCTAAAGGAGATTCGTGTGAGTACGCGCACGGTGTTTTCGAGTCTTGGCTTCACCCGGCGCAGTATAGGACACGGCTTTGCAAAGATGAGACTGGTTGTGCTAGGAGAGTTTGTTTCTTTGCTCATAGACGGGATGAGTTAAGACCGGTTAATGCTTCTACTGGTTCTGCAATGGTTTCACCAAGGTCGTCTAATCAGTCTCCTGAGATGTCTGTTATGTCTCCTTTGACGCTGGGATCATCGCCAATGAACTCTCCTATGGCTAATGGTGTTCCTTTGTCTCCAAGAAATGGTGGTTTATGGCAGAACAGAGTTAATAGCCTTACACCACCACCGTTGCAGCTTAATGGTAGCAGATTGAAGTCGACTTTGAGTGCTAGAGATATGGATATGGAGATGGAACTTAGGTTTCGCGGTTTGGATAACCGGAGACTTGGTGATCTCAAGCCATCCAACCTCGAAGAGACTTTCGGATCATATGACTCAGCTTCTGTGATGCAACTTCAATCACCAAGCAGGCATTCTCAGATGAACCACTATCCGTCTTCACCTGTGAGGCAGCCTCCTCCTCATGGATTCGAATCTTCAGCAGCCATGGCAGCTGCAGTGATGAATGCAAGATCCTCAGCGTTTGCGAAACGCAGCTTGAGTTTCAAACCAGCTCCAGTAGCTTCTAATGTCTCCGATTGGGGATCACCAAATGGGAAGCTTGAGTGGGGAATGCAAAGAGATGAGCTGAACAAGTTGAGGAGAAGTGCCTCCTTCGGCATTCATGGAAACAACAACAACAGTGTGTCACGCCCTGCTAGAGACTACAGTGACGAGCCAGATGTGTCGTGGGTGAACTCACTGGTGAAAGAGAATGCACCAGAGAGAGTGAATGAGAGGGTTGGGAATACGGTGAATGGTGCAGCGAGTAGAGACAAGTTTAAGCTGCCGTCGTGGGCAGAGCAAATGTATATAGACCATGAGCAGCAGATTGTGGCATAAGAAGCAGAAAGAAAGATGTGGGATTTATATTGCTTTTGTCTTCTGGGCCTCTCTACACAGAATCTAACAAATCTGGCAATAATTCTTTGATTTGTGTTTGACCCATAGTTTGGTTACTAGTATATGTTTTTTTATGTTCTTTTTTTCTTTGTCATTCTCTTGTCCTTCGTGACACTATGTAATGATTAAAAGCAAATAATTGATGCATGAGTTCAAATGTTCTTTGAAGGATCCATCTTATTAGCTTTGTAATTGTTGTGATATCTTAATCTTATTGGTTACGTATTTCAAGTGCTTTAGAAAAAATGGGCCTAAGAGATTTTGGGGAGCTTTTTTGGCTTGTTATTTTCCTCACATATACAACTTGCAGCTTATTATTTATTGAAAATCTTTTCTTATCTAGATTCAAAAAGATTTCCACAAATTTTAATTAACGACCCCTGATTACAAAGAAACCTACCCAAAGTCAAATTTTGTCCATAATTTCTATCGTGTAGGACACTAAAAAGTAAAAACTCATACCTAATTGGTTTCTAGTAGAAACGGTCAGTGCACTATCTTTCTTTCAGGTTATCGAAGGAAAAAAGATCAGTAGAGTAGCATCGTTAATAGTAGAGTTAAGAAAAGCATGTAACATGTGGTCTACTTTTTATTTCACAGAAAAATACCATACCATGTGATAATGTCGCATAAAATCTTTACTTTTCCGGTGTTATCGATGTGTGTTAATGCTAAATACCCGAAACAATTTCAAGACTCAATTTTGAACTATCGAATAGAATTCTTCTAAAATGGATGAGGAAAAAGTCGCTGGTTTAAGTCGTGCGACCCTCAAAATAAAGTTAGGAATATAATCACAAGCTGCATACTTTCATTAATCAATTTAAAAAGAAACGACTAACTTTATTCTTTCTTTGCCAAACTCCATAATTAGTTAAGTCTATGAATGAATGTGAAGAGAGAGTTTTACATTTAAAATTGTAAAGGGCAAATTATAGAAAATTCTGTGTCCACCAATTAGGCTTGGCTCTTTAACTCACTGTTCTCAATCTTTAATAATCCCCATCTTCTTTTCTCCTATATGATTATCTCTCTTTCCTTCGTGCGTGTTATCTCTCTGAGCCACATGCCGACACTTACATAACTGTTGACCAAGTCTCTCTTCCTTCTTTATCAAATCATGCAACCTTCAAGAACAAGAGTTTCATTTTTTGAAACAGGAGAGACCATGAAGCAAAGAAAGAAGAGTTATCTCTCAATCTTCGTGATCTTCTTCTCTCTTTTCTTCTTCGGGATCTTCATGTACAATGACAACCTCAAATCCTCCATTGCTGACTTCACATCTTCGAACCCATTCTCTAGTTCATTTGTGGAGTTGCCGCCGGATGAGTGTGATCTGTTCACCGGTCAATGGGTTTTCGACAACAAGACATATCCATTGTATAAAGAAGAAGAGTGTGAGTTCTTGACGGAGCAAGTGACTTGTTTAAGAAACGGAAGGAAAGATTCTTTGTTTCAGAATTGGAGATGGCAACCTAGAGACTGTTCTTTACCAAAGTAAAGCTAATGTTTCAAGATGCCCTGTTTTTATCCGGTTTGATCGAATTGGTATTTAACAATTGTCTGTTTTATGATTGGTTTGATGAAGATTCAATGCAAGAGTGTTGTTAGAGAAGCTGAGGAACAAGAGATTGATGTTTGTCGGTGACTCGTTAAACCGGAACCAATGGGAATCAATGGTTTGTTTGGTTCAATCAGTGATTCCTCCCGGTAGAAAAAGCTTAAACCAGACCGGTTCACTCACTGTTTTCAAAATCCAGGTAATAAACATTAATCCACTTGTGTGACACTGACACTAATGACATTATTTTTATAGTTTCTTACTTTCTTGGGATATGCAAAACTGAAATTTAAAATAGGACTATAACGCGACGGTGGAGTTTTATTGGGCGCCATTTTTGGTGGAATCAAATTCAGACGATCCGGAAAAGCACAGTATAATCGACCGTATAATAATGCCAGAGTCCATCGAGAAGCATGGAGTCAACTGGATAGGCGTTGACTTTCTTGTCTTCAATAGTTACATCTGGTGGATGAATACTGTCTCCATCAAAGTCCTGTAAGTAGTAATGTTATAGTATACACACTCACACATACTTATGTATTGAATATCCTAGGATTGAAGATTTGTGATGATGGAAACAGACGTGGATCGTTCGATGATGGGGACACAGAGTATGATGAGATCAAACGGCCAATAGCGTACGAGAGGGTGTTGAGGACATTGGGAGATTGGGTGGACCATAACATTGATCCTCTAAGTACAACTGTTTTCTTCATGAGCATGTCTCCTCTTCACATCAAGTAATAAATTTCTCCCATCCATAACATTTTTTTTTTGTATCTAATGTTTATATTTGATTGTTGTTCTGTTTTTGTTTTAGGAGCTCAGATTGGGCTAATCCTGAGGGTATAAGGTGTGCTTTAGAGACAACACCGATCTTGAACATGTCTTTCAACGTGGCTTACGGGCAGTTTTCCGCGGTGGGGACGGATTACAGGCTGTTTCCGGTGGCGGAAAACGTTACACAGTCTCTAAAAGTTCCTATTCATTTCCTCAACATTACTGCATTGTCTGAGTATCGTAAAGATGCACATACTTCGGTTTACACGATCAAGCAAGGCAAGTTGCTGACGCGGGAGCAGCAAAACGATCCAGCCAATTTTGCTGATTGCATACACTGGTGCTTACCAGGCCTTCCTGATACATGGAATGAGTTTCTCTATACACATATTATTTCTCGAAGATGAGATTCTTTCATCCTCTTTTTTGGTTTAAAAAAATTCTTGTGATGTATATAGGACAGAGATTCAAGGGATTTGAAGTTAGCCAAGTAAGGCTAAAAATTTGTTGAATAAAGTGTACAATTCACAGGGAAACACAGATACTATAATTTCAGTAAATGACAAGATTAGTAGGTGTGTATTATCAGCTACATGATTGTAAAAGATGTTGAAGTAGTTGAAGTTAAAACGTTTTGATAGACCAACTACGACCCAACATTCATTAATGTCAAAACCAATTTTCTCATATCGCCAGAAACCGAACACAACGAGATGAAGCAAACTGACGGCAGAGAAAGGAAAGCTTACCTTTCTCTGCTATACTTTGCAGTCATTCTTCTTCCCGTATTCCTTCTCGGATGCTATCTGTACAACGAGAAGCAGCTGAGGGTTGGCCAGTTTCAGGAATTCAATACACATAACCTGCAAGAACACATCACTCCACTACAACAAAGCAAAGAAGATAAAGACAAGAAGACTGATCTTGTTCCATTAGAATTCTGTGATGTTTTCACAGGAAAATGGGTTCTTGATAACGTCACACATCCTTTATACAAAGAAGATGAATGTGAGTTTCTATCAGAGTGGGTGGCTTGTACAAGAAACGGGAGGCCAGACTCTAAGTACCAGAAATGGAGATGGCAACCTCAAGATTGCTCTTTGCCAAGGTCAGTCCCAGCTTTCTGAGAACAAAAATAAGCAAAATGAATAACACTTTCTTCTTCTCTCAATATTCTTTCTTTTTTCGGGTTCTAGGTTCGACAGTAAGCTGCTGCTAGAGAAACTCAGGGGAAAGAAACTAATGTTCATTGGTGATTCAATACATTACAATCAGTGGCAATCCATGGTTTGTATGGTTCAATCCGTGATTCCCTCAGGCAAAAAGACCTTAAAACACACAGCACAAATGTCCATCTTCAACATAGAGGTATTAAAGACTATCTTCTATGCAAAAAGACAATAATCCAAGAAGCAAAAGAACTCCAAATCTTACCTTCTCTACTATTCTGAATGTGTAGGAGTACAATGCAACCATATCATTTTACTGGGCACCTTTCCTAGTCGAATCAAATGCTGATCCTCCAGACAAGAGAGACGGGAAGACCGATCCAGTAATCATTCCTAATTCAATCTCGAAACACGGCGAGAACTGGAAAGACGCAGACTACCTCATATTCAACACCTACATATGGTGGACTAGACATTCCACGATCAAAGTTCTGTAAGTGATAAACGATCTCTCTACCAAGTTCCAAACTTTCAAATTTGCCAATCTTGATGAAGTTTTCTACTTTGATGCATGAAGAAAACAAGAATCTTTCAACAAAGGAGACTCAAAAGAGTACAATGAAATCGGAATCTATATAGTATACAAACAAGTGTTATCAACATGGACAAAATGGCTAGAACAAAACATCAACCCAAGTCAAACATCTATCTTCTTCAGCAGCATGTCACCAACTCATATCAGGTACTAAATCATCAAACACCCATAAAAATCAAAACTTTACAGAGACTGATCCTTTTCAGTTGCAAACAGAAGTTCAGATTGGGGATTCAATGAAGGAAGCAAATGTGAAAAAGAGACAGAACCAATACTAAACATGTCAAAACCAATAAATGTTGGAACAAATCGAAGACTTTACGAAATCGCACTGAATGCGACCAAATCTACAAAAGTGCCGATTCATTTCCTCAACATAACGACTATGTCAGAGTATAGAAAAGATGGGCATACCTCATTTTACGGTTCGATAAATGGGAAACTCATGACGCCGGAGCAGAAGTTAGATCCGAGAACTTTTGCTGATTGTTATCATTGGTGTCTTCCGGGATTGCCTGATTCATGGAACGAGTTGCTCTCTCTGTATATCATCTACAAAATTTAAATGTTTTTTCTGATTGAATGTGAGAATTTGCAAACACCAGATTCCTTCTTCATCGGGAACGTCAAAAAGTCACCGGAAGAGACGAGAGAGCGACGGCGAAGTAGAGAGAACATTCTAAACCGGTTTAGTGTTTTAAATAAAATACCGTGAATTATCGGTTTAGCTGAGAGCGACTATTGCTGAAACCGGTCTAGTCTTACCAAATTTCTACCTATTTTTCCTTTGGTCAACAAACGTTATATCGACAGTCAAATTGCGGTTGGATGTATTTAATACCAAATTATTGAAACCGTTATGTATGATTTGATAACGCATTAAACCGTTTTGTAAGAACAAAATTGAACGTTTGTGAGAATTTTCTTTATCCATTTAATAACATTGAATAATAGTTTTTATTTGTAATTCTAATGCGTACTTTTCTTTGGATGCAATTTGACAATTCTAGTCGAATTAGCTCTACCTGTTTTTACTTTGGAACTTCCAAATTTCACACATCACGATTGATCCAACACTATGTTGAGAATCCACAATCATTAACTTCTTACTAAAGAAGAGAAATTGGTACTGGAAAACAAACGAGACACTTTACGTAGACGAAAACATACACATGGTCATCACCATCCGTAAACTAAACAAGAACTTAAGTACGCACAGGAAACTACACAAGATATAACTACATGGAAAGATTTAAACCGGATTAATATTACATCCGTGTGGGGAAGTTTGATTTAGGTCTTGGTCCTGAATTTGGATTCGTCTATCTCGACTCCTTCCTCCTCAGCGTGTTCCCCACCAGGCTTGTCTCCGGTGCTAAGACCACCTTTGCGTCCCATCTGCTGATATCCTTCAGTTCCTAACTGCTCCTTTCGAGTTTGCCCTCCTCGGCTCCTCCCTTCATATAATAAATATTCCACAAACATTAATCTCGTTACTCTAGCCTAAAGACCTAACTTGAAACATACGCAACCATGAATAAGAGAAAGAATGACCTTCAGCGAGATGCTGTTGAGCTTCGAAGCTTTTGCCTCCCGTACCACCTGGCACGACGGTCTCGCCCTTCTTTGCCCTCTCATCCAGCTGCTTCTTCTCTTGTTGAGACGCCATGGCTCTTTAGTTACTTACACAACACAAGTTTATATAAAACACTAGACAAGTAAAAACCAAACAAACTCGCAACGACTTGATGATGATATACGAAGAAGACTATAGTAGCTCGCTCTATATATAGCGAGTTCAATCCGGAGGGCGTTTTGGTTGTGTTGCATCGTGGATGTTCGACGTGGTGACTCAGGGACAATCGGTACGTCATACGTATGCTCTTCTTTCTTGGTGACATGCCACGTGTCTGACTTTATTAGCTGACGTATACTTTGAACGTGGTAGTGGCCGTACTTCTTCGCCGCGTGTTCTTTAACTATACCGCCGCAATTATTTTGTGTGTTGCCTTTGTATTCATAAAATCTTTCAATCATTTGACTATACTGTATGAAAGTAAATATGAATACCTGAGGAAGAAATCCCGGATGGATTCATGATTGGAAATGTTGGTAATCGTCATTGAATTTGTGCCTTACGGTTAGGTGTATAAATTGCTGGTCAAAATTCGTTGACGTTAGGTGGTCCATATATCAAGTTCAGTTCCGATCAAATTGATTGAATACGTGGCATCGACTTTAAGCAGATTCATATGCAAATATTCATTTTAGAAATCAAATTACAATTTGAAAGCGTACATTAAGTCTTATTGTTGAAAAAATAAATATAACAAACTTTTTTTACTCTCAACTTTGAAAAGATTCAAATGCTATATCTCTGAATTTTAGCTCCTAATTCTATTATTTTGGACTCTTTAAAAAAAAAAAAAAAATTTGAGGATCGCTGCCCCTGGTTTTGACTATCACACTTATTTTGTGTAGCATTCCATATTGCTTGAATGTGTCTGCAATATTTGAGTTATCAACGTTATATATCCTTGTTGCTTCTTTTGATTCGTTTTGTGAATGAATTTATGTTGTCCTCAACGGTTCTCTCTCAATACTACGTGACTACGTCAATGTTATAGCTAAATGTGTGTAATTTTTTTTAATGTTTTTTTAATATTTTTATTTGTATTGTAAACACAAAAATTTGAACTACAATCTACGAGCATGACAAATTGGCTTGCCAAGTCAAAAAAGGGCGACACGAGAGTGATTCTTACGAGGCAAGTTATTTGTGTTCCTAAGACGAATTAGGGTCAATAGTTCCCCAACTCCAATCATCTATACATCATTATTACATACACACTTCACACTTGCGTATGGTTACATCAATTTTAAACAGCGTACGATTCTTTAAATCAAAGATTTAGTTGTTCTTCTTTCCTTAAATGAATTCACTAAATTTTGCCAGGTCTTCAGATTTTTTTTTGACTTTTTCTAATTATGACGTTTGAAAACGATGCGGGAGTGAATTAACAACCTTCATATACTAACTATAAATAATAATTTATTTCAATACCTAATTCCTCCTCTAAATAGATAGATTTTCTGAAAGGCATATGTTTCAAGTCTAATTCCTTATTCGAATCTATTGACTCGGATTCACCAATATAGTACCATCCCATCAAAAGTTTGAACCATTAGTTTACTTAATTATTCATATTAAACTTTTGAATAGTTATCCATAGACTAACATTGACTAACTTATATAAGGTTTGATGGTTTCTACTTCGAGATTAAATTAGTAATGAATGCAAGAATCTAAATGATACGATTCTAATTTTTTTGATACGTGCATAAGATTCTAATAAATTTGATACATGCATTTTCCATAGTTGATCAAATTAGGTATGAAGACCAGAAATAACTAGTTCCCTTATTAATTCTTAGTACTTATCCTTTTTTCGTCTAAATTCTTAGTATTATGCAATTTTTTCTAGCGTGTAAAATTAACTTCTTTTTTTTCTTTGTTGAGAAGGTATAAACTAAACTTGATAATGATAAATATATAACTTCACATATAGTTCCATTTCAAAGAAAACTAAAGAATGCCCTAATACAGTTGTATTCAATGGACGGCGCATAATATAGATCACTTATTCTAAGGTAAAAGATTTCACGTGATCACCGAGTCCAACCTTCTATTCAAATCTCTCGTTATGGCAATTTAATAACCACTAGAAAAAACAAATTATAGAGAAAGGTAATTTGGGCACCGACGTGAATTTGACTAAATTACGAGAGAGAAAGAAAGAGAGACTTGGTCACGAAGGTGTTAATTAGCATGAAAGAGAGAGAAATAATCGTCGTTGACCATTGACCATAACTTAGTCAGTCATATATATAAAAATCCAACCGCCCACTATTGTTCCCCTATTCACAAGGTCCTTGCTTTCTCAGACGTAAACAACAAGAAATTATATTAACACAACAACAACAACAAAAAGACCAACCCTATTTATTCATATTTTCTCTTATATGCAACTCTCAAAGAATCCGATCAAACAAACGAGAAATCGAGAGAAGAATTACACCGACGATTTCACCATGAAGAGATCTGTAATCATGGCTCCTGAATCTCCGGTTTTTTTCCCACCTCCGCTTGTTTTCTCTCCGACGTCGGTCAAAACGCCGTTGTCTTCTCCTCGTTCGTCGCCACCGAAGCTGACGATGGTTGCTTGTCCTCCAAGAAAGCCAAAGGAGACGAAGACTACGGGTTCTGATTCTGAAACGGTGTTGAAAAGGAAACGACCACCGATGCTTGACTTAACGGCGGCTCCGACGGTTGCATCGTGGTGCAGTACGACGAGAGAGACGGCGGAGAAAGGAGCGGAAGTTGTTGAAGCAGAAGAAGATGGATACTACTCTGTTTATTGCAAGAGAGGAAGACGCGGACCAATGGAAGATAGGTATTTCGCGGCCGTTGATCGTAACGACGACGGAGGTTACAAAAATGCTTTCTTTGGGGTATTTGATGGTCACGGCGGATCCAAGGCGGCGGAATTCGCTGCGATGAATCTAGGGAACAATATCGAGGCGGCAATGGCATCGGCGAGATCAGGAGAAGATGGTTGTTCGATGGAGAGTGCGATAAGAGAAGGTTATATCAAAACGGATGAGGATTTCTTGAAAGAAGGTTCGAGAGGTGGCGCGTGTTGTGTAACCGCTTTGATATCGAAAGGCGAGCTTGCGGTTTCGAATGCAGGCGACTGCCGGGCTGTTATGAGTCGTGGTGGAACCGCGGAAGCTCTCACTTCCGATCATAATCCTTCTCAAGCAAATGAGCTCAAAAGGATTGAAGCATTGGTGAGTTTTATCCTTGTGCATTGGATTTTGATTAGTAACATCACATAATTGTGGAATTGCATTTCAAAAAAAAAAAATCATTGAATTCGTGGAAAAAGCGACTCTAGTAAAAATGCGGTTGATAAAATTTTTGCAAATTGGAGAATCATTCTACCATTTTGCGTTCAAAATAATGTTTTAGTGCGGTTTGGTTTAATTTGTGTTTGGTTTACTTATTTTTGAATGTGTGTAGGGTGGTTATGTTGACTGCTGCAACGGCGTTTGGAGAATTCAAGGGACATTAGCAGTCTCACGAGGAATTGGAGACCGGTACCTCAAGGAGTGGGTGATAGCTGAACCGGAAACCAGAACATTACGGATTAAACCGGAGTTCGAATTCTTGATCTTAGCATCTGATGGCCTGTGGGACAAGGTAAGCATAACAAGAAATGCATGATTTCAAAAATTTGATTTTCATTTTTGGTCTTTGGATTTAATGTTGAAGCTGGTTTGTCCTATAGGTAACGAACCAAGAGGCCGTCGATGTCGTTCGACCGTACTGCGTAGGCGTAGAGAATCCAATGACACTTTCTGCTTGCAAGAAACTGGCTGAGCTATCGGTTAAGAGAGGCTCTTTGGATGATATAAGTCTAATTATAATTCAGCTACAAAACTTTCTTCCATGATATATTAACACATAGTACATTAGCTAAACTTAATTAATTTCATTAGGTCGTAGTTATTAATAAATTTTGTTCGGTATTTTACATGTAAATACATAAAGGTTTGGAAAATAATTAATTTATTGTTATTGTTCTTAGAGATAAGCTCCAAAATATTTTTGGTTTACGATATAAACACTACATAATACATGAAATTGCACTATCTAACCATTTATCATCCTTTTTATCCTCAACTTTTTTATTCTCATGCATTTTGAAAACCACATTCTAATCATATTTCTGCTTTTATGTGTAAAACCAACAAAGATGTACATGGTTGATATACACACGTAGACATAACCTTGACAAGCAACATCTTCGTCGTTACTCATTTTACAGATTTCTACCCATCTGCCTTCAATAAAACAAACATCAACCATATTAGTAACTGCATGGTAACCAAGCATACGTGAGTTTTTGTTGTAAGGACCGGTAAACACTTTGAACCTATAAACACCTCCGCCTCTTCCAACAACTCAGAATAATGAACAAGATCACATGCTAAGGTTTTGTAATGCTTCTTACAAACAAAAGTTTATTTAAAAAGGGAAGGGAGAGTTTATAAAATATAAATTAGCATTGACATTGGTGTGAGGTTCTTCACATAATCATATCATTCTGACCAAAATATTAGTCGGAAAATGGTTAGAAACACACCAATATGAGTTGTTTTCTTGTAGTTCTGAGAAAACATAGATGAACCAATATATCAACGTAAGTAACTAAGATAAATTGTGAATCATGAGAATGCAAGAAATATTTTCTCATGATTACATGAGATGAAATACTACCTTACAATTCATCAAACTTTTTGTAGAAAAAGGTATTGAAGAAATGAAAATTGGATGTAGACAAAAAAATAAAAAATTCTTGCTGCAAGATCCTGGACAAAGACAATAATCACATTAAGAACAATGTAAATTTTTTAAAATTAGTAAAAACTCTCTATAAATTAATAATTCACACCATTTAAATTTTAGAGGAGGTGATGAAAGGACATTATCATCAATTTTGGTAGTTAACCCCCAATTATTTAACTAATCAAGATACAAGGGGTACAACTGTAATATATTCATAGTTTGGTGTGTTTTCTACAATATTCAGAAACACGATTTAAGACGATTGAAACTAAAAATAAAAAGTGTCGGACTTGTAAATTTTCGCTCAGCGATCTGCTTCCAATGGCGATCTACTTCATTCTCTATACACTTCTCACGATCATCTTCGCCGTATCTCTGAGTTTATTTCTTTCCGTGATCAATGCAAGAAAGAGCAGAAAACGTGCGGTAGGATTCTTCCATCCGTACACGAACGACGGTGGCGGCGGCGAGAGAGTGCTCTGGTGCGCCGTTAAAGCCATTCAAGAGGAAAATCCCGATCTTGACTGTGTCATCTTCACCGGAGATCATGACTCTTCTTCTGATAGCTTAGCTCGTCGCGCCGTTGATCGATTCGGTGTTCACCTTCAGTCTCCTCCTAAGGTCCCATTACTCCTAAAGTTTAAATTTTTATCAATTTGAATTGGTTCTAATAACACAGAACCTCTCAGATTTGAGGGCAAGTTTCAATTTTGCAATTTGGGTTAGTTTTGATGCAAGTTTTGTGCTTTTGTTGGTTGTTGTTGTGTGGCTTTAGGTGATTCATCTAAACAAAAGGAAATGGATTGAAGAGAGTACTTACCCACATTTTACAATGATAGGTCAGAGTCTTGGTTCGGTTTACTTAGCGTGGGAAGCATTACGCATGTTCACTCCTTTGTATTTCCTTGACACTAGTGGATATGCGTTTACATATCCTCTTGCTCGGATCTTTGGTTGCAAAGTTGTTTGCTATACTCATTATCCAACTATTAGTTTGGATATGATTTCTCGTGTTCGTCAGAGGAACTCTATGTATAACAATGATGCTTCCATTGCTAAGAGGTTTTGGTTATCTCCTTGCTTATTTGGTGTTTTTCAAAAGTGAAAAGTTTCTATTTCTTTGTTTAGTGTAATGATGTTTGTTGCTTTTTTTGTGTAGCAATTGGTTATCTACTTGCAAATTAGTCTATTACAGAGCTTTTAGCTGGATGTATGGGATGGTTGGGTCATGTACTCATTTAGCTATGGTTAACTCTTCGTGGACTAAGTCCCATATCGAAGTGCTTTGGAGAATTCCAGAACGGATTACACGGGTCTACCCGCCCTGTGATACTTCAGGACTTCAGGTGATAACCTTCAGACAGCTCGAATCTTATGATTTTTGTCTGTTTTCTGGTTACATCTCAGTATTTGCTGACATCTTGGGCTTATTGCAGGCGTTTCCTCTTGAACGATCATCTGATCCTCCTAAAATCATATCAGTTGCTCAATTTCGTCCTGAGAAGGTGAGGGATCCAGTATTTGACTTATGAGAATAGGGTACTATAGTTTTGAGGGCTCACACTCCAAAGTTCAAAAGAGTCGTCCAGCTTACTCAATTACAGTCTTGTAACAGGCTCATATGCTTCAGCTTGAGGCCTTTTCACTAGCCTTAGAGAAGCTAGATGCAGACGTCCCTAGACCCAAGCTCCAATTTGTGGGAAGTTGTAGAAACAATTCAGATGAAGAACGTCTGCAGAAATTGAAAGACAGAGCAGTGGAACTAAAAGTAGATGGAGACGTGCAATTCTATAAAAATGCCATGTACAGGTATTTGCTCAAAGCTCTTTACGGCATTCTCTATTTTGTCTTGCAATACTATCAGAGCTTCCATGATTCTTAGTTGTTAGTATCGGACTGCAGAGAACTAGTGGAACTGTTAGGAAATGCAGTTGCAGGACTGCATGGGATGATAGATGAACACTTTGGTATAAGTGTTGTTGAGTACATGGCTGCTGGTGCAATCCCAATAGGTCAGACTTAAGGACTTGTATATGTGATTTTATCTTTCAGTTACTCTTGCAATTTCTCTAATGGATCCTCTGTTTTTAATTGTGATGCAGCTCACAACTCAGCTGGACCTAAAATGGACATTGTGTTGGAAGAAGACGGACAAAAAACCGGGTTTCTTGCTGAGACTGTGGAGGAATACGCTGAAGCGATCCTTGAGATTGTGAAGATGAATGAAACAGAGAGGCTTAAAATGGCTGAATCTGCTAGAAAACGAGCGGCAAGGTTCTCTGAACAACGGTTTTGTGAGGACTTCAAAACTGCGATTCGACCCATTTTCACAGGTCCTCTTAAATGACAGTTCTTAAACCCTCAAAACCTGCTTACTGCACTAGCTTTTAAACGCACAAGACAAGCTAGGTTATACCTTTTATCCTCTCTTTATAGATTTTTTTTTTTAATTCTGGTTAAAGGTCTGACGTAGACGTTGTAAGAAACAGTTTGGTCAAAAGAAACGAGTAAGATCTTCCTATTTCTAGTTGACTGTTGGGGAAAACTGACACCAACATTTGCTTTCAAACGTTTTCGATTTGTCCGAATGCATTTTATTATGAGAAACTTGGTGCTATTCACTTCAATGAATGGTCGGAATTGGATCTTAACAAGAGAGCAAGATTATGTGAATGTAGCAAATAACATTAGAAACAGAGTAAGGAATAAGACTACAAGAGGAATCACTAAAACACAGTTATAAAAAGCCAAGGAGCATCATCGTTATCCATGGACAACACATAGCCTGGAACCACTCTTTCAAAGCTGACTCTTGCTATTGCACCTCATGCTCAAACGCCTCGTTACCTTGTTAAAATCAGTTTAATCGATATGGAAAAATAATTGAATGGTCAAGAACGTAAATTCTAATACTATGGAGTTGGAAACTAAAATTTGACAGATTTCAATTAATTGGGTTTCTTAATAAGTATTAGTTTTTTCAGTACTTTCATAGTATGATGCTTGTTGTTAATTATAGATTCTTCTTTTTAAAGTTCTCAAATGATTGTTTTTGGTCACGCCGGTGAATGGTTGGTCGTGGTCCTTGTGACATGTAAAACATTTGCTCAAATAGTTTTTTTTCTATAGTACATTTAGTAAATATCACTTTCGCTTTTTGCACAAAATAAGTCCTGCCAAGTGCCAATATATATAAAATATAATATTTAATACAAAAACCTTCATTGTATAAAAATGTTCACGAATCTACGACTACGAGCACGAGGTTAAAGAATAGGCGTAGTAACAGTGTCTGCGCAAACATTTTGATCATACATTTTGAAAAAACTATTTTTTTGTAACAATATAATTTCCAAAACATCATTTCTTATTAACCCTAACGAGTTAAAAAAAATGAGAAATCCCCAATATTCACTTTAAATGCTCCAAACTAAAAGAGACGGAAGACAAGTCTTCATTGTCGGTAGTCAACAGTTGTTCTATTAACAAAGATTAAAAAGATGTAATATACGACGAAAACGGAAAAGTAACTAACAAAGTAGTGTAGTACTCGATTGCTTGATATGATTACCAATTTACCAAGATGGCAACTCCAAATTATTCCCACCGAAAAGATGATCATCATGCGAACACTTTGTTACAATTATTCATTCTATATAAACATATGATTATTCCCATCGTTGAAGAATCTTTACTTAAGATTCTCACCGTACCACTTAATTTTCAATAGTGTTAGGCTTGTTACTTGAGATGCTTGAATCTTGATGAGTAAGAGGATGAATTGCATACTTTGAGATATCAGAAATTATCAATCATGATCGGCCATCATAAACTTTTTAAATAGCAACAAGATCGATTGATTCCCTTCCAGATTTTATACTTTCTTTACCAACTTTGATTCACAAAGTTCCAAGATTGTCAGTTTGATTGATAAAGTTCAACCCAAATCACTAGAGTGTCAGTGGGTAATAAGAACTAGAATGTCAATGGATTGATAAACTCGAATCTGACTACAATCTTGAGAATTATTTTTAGTCCAATGTGTGGTATGAAAGTTTTGATTTGAAGTGTTACTTTTGGCCCTACATATCTTGATTTATGCGCAAATTTTATGGATATATGCGATTAAAAACTTGAAAAACAAAAAATCGTTTTAGTGGAACCACATATATTAATTATTGAATAAAGGCTTCTCTCTTCCGCATGTGAGTATATGTGACAAGAAGCGCCACCAAATCTAAGTTAAAGCTTGTTTTTTCTGTCGATGCGCATACAACAAGTTTTTTTTTTCTCATATCACACAATAATACATTATAATTTCTGTAAAATGCGGTTCAACTACAATGCGATTTTTATTTATTACTTTTATGTTTTATAAACGTTGTGACTATAGTAAATTTGTGAAGCGTGAAGAGAAAACAAAGTTTGTAGTGGATCGTCTTTTTAGGGTTTTTACTAAATCGTGTGAAAGAATAGATATAACAATACGGTATGTTTAAGATCTCAAAAACTGATGCAAACAGAAAAGATAAATCATTTCATACATGTAATAGAAAGATAAATCAATTTTACAATTATATATATATATATATATAGATATATTTGTAAAAACTTATTTGATGATAACATATAGTGAAAGTACGTTTGTGAAAAATGAGTAAATGATATTTGATCAGAATAAAGAGACGACGAAATCTATAAACTAGCTCAAACATCTTTGATTTGGTCTTCTGTCCTTCGTCGACCTCTATGTATTCCTCTCCACATGTTCCCGTCACCATTTTATCTCATTAAAACACATTGTCCCATGAGGCCATGCTACAACATCTCCAAATCTCATTATCTGTTTCATTTATTTTCTATAACGATTGACGAACAAACACAATGAATATCTAGCTAGTAATTTCGATATTTGACTATGCAAAATAAAATCCATATACCATGTTTCGAGTAGGCAAGTGAAAGGAAAAAGTGGATACCGCTAAAGAAGGCATTGAGAACGTGGAGAAAAGTTGTCAATGTGGCAAATTATCATTAGCATCTTCATTGTATAGCTTTTGATATGTGTCTTTAGTATAGATTAATAATAAAATCAAAGACATCTCCTCTTTTTGGTGTCTCAAATGTCTTCTTAGAGATACAAATCAAAAATTAAAGACACTCCTCATTTGCTTTATATTTTTTTTACTAGTTTTATATTTAAAGACACCCACAAAAAAATGACCAATGTGGATGCTCTTAGTTCCAATTCAAAACTCTGCTCAGAAAATATGATCATAAAGAAAAAAATGTAGAGAAAATGATTGGAACATGAGAGATGTGAGTGATACCACCGGTCCGGTAAAATTTTTTTTTTTTTACAAATAGAAAAGTTAAAGATAAAAGCATTTCCCTCCAATGATTGTTATTGACGATAATCGTTGTCAAATCCAAATTTTCTACTATTTTCATATATCGATTTCAATGATGTTTTCGATCGACTTTATAACCAGTTGGTCTTTTTCCATATGATTAAAGTGGGTCGATATACCTATTTGATTTGAACGACTCAACTTTCAAACTACATATCCCTATCTTAAATTAGATCTCGAAAACAACTTGTATGTTTACTTATCCACACACACACAAAAATTGTATATACTTAGGAATAATCAAGTTTTAGTGAGATAGTAAACTTTGGAGTACATGCACTAACATATTTATTCGCAAAAAAACACGTGTGTAAAAATTGTAAACAAGGACCAAGTTATTTTTATACGATAACACTTTATTTATACAATGTCACTTGTACAATAATATGCGACCCAAAAAAATACGAAATTTCTACCTCGAATTTCTTACAAAATTATAACTCCATATCATATGACTCTTTAAGTGGTGAGCGAAAATTCAACACAAAATTTGCGGCTCTGCACGTTTATGCAAATTTTAAATTTCATCATATAAAGAAAAGAGCAATAAAAGTCTACAAGGAGTATCACACCAATCAACATCAACCTTAAATTTCTCCTTCATTATTTAGATCAACACCCAAACTTCGACCTCTCTCTATCTCACTCACTTCCACTACTTACACAGAAAACCAGTTTCAGATTCTGCAAAAAAAAAAAAAAAAAA
>Ga0041059_1001295_pt1 | contig 20029 bp, 11 predicted proteins | sample AraColnosormetaG_FD_56232 | JGI IMG/M metagenome (GOLD analysis project Ga0041059, IMG submission 56232) | Arabidopsis roots microbial communities from North Carolina, USA - Col MF nosort | ecosystem: Host-associated > Plants > Roots > Unclassified | place: USA: North Carolina | collected... | reverse complement strand
AAGGCTTGGGATTGTAAAAAAAAAAAAAAACCATAAACAGTTATTTTAAAGTATATCATAAATACAATTTCGAATATGTCCAAATGTAAATACACTGCATACAATGAATATAATATATGCTGGCAACAAGTTCTGTGTCCCATTATATAGTTAGACCCATATACTAAAAATGATTTTGATAAATTTGTAAAATTCACTTAACATATACATATACTTTTATAATATGAATTGCAAGAAAACATATTAACCTATAAGCTAATTTTTTTTAGTTTATTTTTCTTTCTGTTTTATGTATTAGGTAGAATTCAAATGTCAATAGTCAAGGAAATTTGCTAGTGGGGTGAAATTTACATATAATAGGTACAAGTCAAATTATGTATAACAAAATAAATTTTTAAATGTCAATAGCTTGGAAATATTTTTTAACCGCTACTTAAAAACTTTCATAAAACCTATAAGTTATAGTAGAACTTCCAGATAGAGTGACACGAATTTAGCTTAGCTAATCAAATCCTCACATTCCTTATCTTAAATAACCTTCGAAAAAAGTGTGATCCACATGTCTGTATAAAACGAACCGATTAGATTGTGACAACAATACATTCCAACAATTTATCCATCACTTTTCCATCCTCCAAAATTTTTGCAGTAAAATCTCTTTTCACTTTCAAATCAATTATGTCACATCCCACCGTAGAACAACTACATGCTTTCCATGCACAAGAAAGAGAGATATTCTCTAAACTAGTTCAAAAACTCCGAAGACCACCAGCTGAGTCACTTCTTGTCATGGCCACATGGCTTTGGTTTGAAGACTTTGGCTTCGGAAACATTTTCTCCATCATCACGGTTTTTAGCGATCTACTCATTGTAGATCTCGCTAACGAGGCTGTCTTGTGCTTTCGGTGCCTTGAATCTGACCAGCCCCCAAATGATGTCAGTCAGATCCCTCTCACCGAGAGATTCATGAAAAATGACATATCCCTTCAAATAATCCACAATCATCGATACACTGCCATTACGGGAATAAAGAACTTTTTAACCACTATTTGTTCTAGAATATTCTCTGATATCCTTCAACGAGTTCTTCCATCTTCATCATCCTCATTCATCACCAATCTCCGCCACCCTCTCATCATTCCCGGTTTCCCTCATCCAACTTTTGGGAGCATCAACGTATTGCCTAATATCGTTGCTAGGGATAATCTTCCAAACGCAAATTCATTTCTTTTTCCTCATGGTCTTTGGGGCTGGAACGCTAACCATGTCGCGACTGATAAAGAACGGACGGTATTTCTAACGTTTTCTCGTGGTTTTCCCGTGTCACATGCTGAGGTGATTCATCTCTTCACCGAGATATATGGAGAAGATTGTGTCGAAAGCGTTTACATGCCAGAGGACGGTGGAAATTCCTCCAATGACAACACAAATTGCAATGGTCATCAGCAACAACCACTATTCGCGAAGATGGTCTTGGACTCGGTTGTTACCGTAGATCGTATACTCAGCGGCCAGGAAAAACAAAAGTATAAGATCAATGGAAAGCATATTTGGGCTCGTAAGTTCAAGAATAATAAAGACGGTCTTATCTAATTAAATAAAGTCATAAGGATTTTTAGTTTCTAGTTTTTCAATTTGCTGGTGTCAAATCCCTTATCTTATATTGTAGTCTAATAATTAGAAACCATATGTAACGTTTCGACGATGGTATCTTCACTTAATTTGACGGGAATGTGTTTCACTTAAGTTTGAGGTTTGAGGTGACTTTAGATATCCAATATATTTCACATTTCTTTTAAGCAAGAGTGGTACTCAATATTTTTATGCACTACCATATCTCTAATGTTTTCTCAACATAAAATATAATTCACACGTTTAAAATAAATAGCTTTTGATCAACCAAGCTTCTAACGATACTACGCTGATTTGGGGGAAATCACCATCATCGTCACCGTCACTGTCACCGTCGGTTCCTCCTTTGAATGAATTTTAGTAGGATCCCTTTGATGTCATTGACAACCGCCATCATCATCGTCTCTATTACCACCGTTGATGCTGCCACGAGCACCACTGACGTTAAAACCACCAGGACTACCACCACAACAACCACTATCACCACTAACAAAGAGACCAAGTTTTTTCATAAACTACCTTCCATGTTTAATTACTATAGTTTGAATATAGAGTGCTAGTTTCTTAATTTATTAATAAAAAAATGGTAGTCTTGCACAAATTTTTCTTCTTTATAAAGAAAGATATCACAAAATTTTATCAATTAAATTTATTGAATAAAACAAAAGATTTTCTCTCTTCTATTGTTTACCTTTCTTTTTAGTAAGTAATTAAGTCTAAATGTGCAAGAAATCCACAGATAATAAATTCAAAGAGATAAACTTTGATGTTGTTAGAAATGGAGGATAATCATACAATAGACGGATCGGTTTCTCGAGTAATTGTTTTTTTATTAAACGGATTATACCAAATTTAGACCGATTTTCACCAATAATCAAATCAAACAGAACCGAACCAAATTACCTTCATTAATTGGAAAAAAATCGAATTTAGCCAAAAATAACCAAGTTAACCGGATTTTTTTAAAATGAATACAGAGATTATCGACAGTGGAAAAAGGAAAAGAACTCGAAAAGAAGACCATAAACGCAGAACCATAAGCATACACAGACGAATGTTAAGCGATTAGTTTTAACACATTTCATAGGTCTTTTAAATGTATATTATCGAGTCTTTGATATCGAGAACATATAGTTTTCGATATCTTTTAGTGTTTTTGGATTTGTGGACCTGCTGGGGTTAAAAGAGGTGTGTTGGAAGAGAAATGAAGCCAAATGAGTCAAGTGAAGTAATTGGAGATGCAGAGCAGTGCAAAAGCGTCATCACTAATTAGTTTGGCCGCCTCTGATAGAAGACTTCCTACCGATAGATCTTTCTCAACTTTGTACACAAGATAGAGTAGGATATAATCTCTTTATTGATCAAAGTATGATAACAAAGTATAACAATCAAGGCACATCAAATCAATTTATAAACCCTAGTCACGTTTCAAGAATCCAAATAGGAAATACACAATAAATATTGTCTTGTAGAGATTGCAAATAGTTGTTAAGACGAAGAACAAACTATTTTTATTTATTACGTGGGTCATATTCAAAATTGAATAAATGTAAATTTACTGTAAATGATGCACTTTTGGATAAATCCTGACAAAAACTAGATTTATATCGTTCATAAACCTTTCACATATCAGCCATTGCAACCATATGAAGTTTTGAAAATAAGCTTGTAGGTGATTTTTGGGAGGATTTACTCACATGACTAAATTGGGCCCATGAGTGAAAGTGAAGCCCATTTGTAAAATAAATGTCACACTACACACAAAAACCCTAAAAATCATTTCAGTCTTCTCAAGGTTTTTGAAATTTCTATCTTCCATTTCCATCTGATGAATCTCTGACGATGTCTTTGAGAACTCGAGCATCGTCATGGCCTCGTCTTCTACTTCGCCGGAACCCTAGATCTTCATTTTCTCGTCAGATATCTACTCTCGATTCCTCAACATCAACATTTCCCAGAAGAATCTCCGGTTACTACTCCTCCTCCTTCTTTCCCGTAAATCAAACGCCATGGATCTCATCTCAGAGGTACCGTTTCTTCTCCTCAAGCACAATGTCACCATCGGAAGCTGATAGAGTAGTGAGAGAACTTATAGCAGAGGTTGAGAAAGAGAAGCAGCGTGAGAGAGAGGAGAGACAAAGACAAGGACTTGATTACAAAGACATTGATGCCGAAGACGAAGAAGATTACTTAGGGATTGAGCCGTTTATCGAGAAGCTTAAGAAGCAGAATTTGAAAGATGATGGTGAATTAAATAGGCGTGAAGAGTCTTCTGATTCGGATAGTGAATATGATGAGATTGATTTGGATGAAGAGAGGAAGAAAGAAGATATCTTTAATAAGAAGTTTCAGAGACATAAGGAGCTTCTTCAGACTCTTACCAAGTCAGGTATATGAACATTTGTTTATGGCTTAGAAATGGTTTATGGTTTGTTTTCTGATTAGTTCTAAGTTGTTGTGTTATTGTTTGGCAGAGACACTTGATGAGGCATTTAGATGGATGAACAAATTAGACAAATTTGAGGAGAAGCATTTCAAGCTTAGACCTGAGTATAGGGTTATTGGTGAGCTGATGAATCGTTTGAAGGTAGCTGAAGGGAAAGAGAAGTTTGTTCTGCAGCAGAAATTGAATAGAGCTATGAGGTTGGTTGAGTGGAAAGAGGCTTTTGATCCAAACAACCCTGCTAATTATGGAGTTATTGAACGTGATAATGTTCAAGGTGGTGGTGAAGAAAGAGAAGAGCGTCTTGTTGCTGATGGGCCTAAGGATGACAATGATGATGATGATGATGAAGAGGAGTTTGATGACATGAAAGAAAGGGATGATATTTTGTTGGAGAAGCTGAATGCGATTGACAAGAAACTTGAGATTAAGCTTTCTGAGCTTGATCATACCTTTGGGAAGAAGGGGAAACGGTTGGAAGAGGAGATTAGAGAGCTGGCTGAAGACAGAAATGCTTTGACAGAGAAGAAAAGACAACCTTTATACAGAAAAGTAAGTGCATTCTCTATATGTCAGGCTTGGTAAGCAATAGAGTTTGATCTTGATTTAGAACTTTTCGTGGTAACCATTGTAGCTGTAGTGCTGTAACTGCTTTATTGAGAGAAGCACATAGCCAAAAAGTTCAGGCTTGGTGTTGCTTCAAAATGCGTTATGTGCTAGTACAATGCGGCATATCTCTATTAAGAGATGTTTGCATTTTCCACGATATTACCTTAATTCTCTTATAAGTTCAACCATACATTCTATTAGATTATAACAAATGGATCAATTTCCTTTCATGCAATATGAATACTTAAGAAGGCCAGTAGTCTAATAGTTACATGAGTTTATGATACCCTTTGTTTGGTATGTTCTGAAGTTATCTTTTCTTTGACCATGGTGGATATTGCCATACATCTTTTCTCTCAATTTATTACTGAAATTATTAGCATAGCTGATCAGGTTATTTCTTATTTTTTGCAGGGATATGATGTGCATGTGATAGATGTAAAAAAAGTTTGTAAGGTCACAAAGGTATAGTTGTTTGACATTCTCTCTTTTGTATCTCTTAATTCACTTGCTCGGCTATAATAAAAGACATGTATTTTTAGGGTGGCAGGGTTGAAAGGTACACTGCATTGATGGTTTGCGGAAACTATGAAGGTATCATTGGGTATGCAAAAGCAAAAGCTGAGACTGGCCAATCTGCAATGCAGAAGGTAATCTCACATTACCATTTGTCATTTTGATGGGAGAGACAAGTATGGTGGTGTCTTATAAAAATGGACACTACAGGTCTCGACAGTACGTTCATTTGTGACTAGTGGCAGGATCTTATTGTAGCAAAGATAAGCATCCAAGTGATTCTGATACAAAGCTAATTTTATTTGTTTGTACTGCCTAGCGTTGAGGACATGAGACGTTCTAAAATCTTGAGTTTAGGTCAACTGAAATTTAATATACCACTACCTTAGGTTCACTCAAATTTCAGCTTTTATTGGCATAGAAGCTTTTAGTAGGTAGGGACTAAAGTACATAGTATGCATCTTTTTGTAAAAAAATTGATGTTCTTTTGTGCATAAAGGCTTTAATTCAACTAGATTGGTGCCGTTCCCCAAATGCACCAAATGAGAAAGCTTATGTTCAACTTTAGGTTGTTTGACAAGGCTCTTTCCTTATTGGTTTGTGCATGAATGTCCATATTTCTATATTGCTTTTAATTCGTGAACTGGTCAAAGGACTTAAAACATACAATTTGTGGTATACTAGTCTTGTTCTGTTATGATGCATTTATATTTCTTTCTATATCCTTCTTTAGTTAGTTCTCATGGTCTCTTTTATAACAACGGTAAAACAGGCATATGAGAAATGCTTTCAGAATCTTCATTACGTAGAGCGGCATGAGGAGCACACCATTGCACACGCAATACAGACTTCTTACAAGAAAACCAAGGTATCTATTTGAGTTCCTTTCTGACAGTACTATTGATGCCACTTATCTATATAAATATATCCTTAATAAACTTGAATCTGCAACTAGTTATATCTGTGGCCTGCACCAACCACGACGGGAATGAAAGCTGGGAGAGTTGTCAAAACAATCTTGCTCCTAGCAGGGTTCAAAAATATCAAATCAAAGGTGCATTTTTTGCTTCATCCTGATATAACATCGATTCTTGTTTTCCGCTGGAGTTAAAAGTATTGTTGTGGTCCGAATTTTCAGGTGATTGGTTCAAGGAATTCATACAACACCGTTAAGGCAGTGTTGAAGGCCTTGAATGCGGTGAGTGTTCTGAGCTGATGACAAAAAGTCAAATCAATTTTAGTTAAAACCTTATTAATGTCTTTTTCTTTTTGTCAGGTCGAAACACCAAAGGATGTTCAGGAGAAGTTTGGCCGGACAGTTGTTGAGAAATATCTGCTGTGAGATCTGCAATTAACGCCTTTGGGTATGTATTTGCTGAGTTTTGGTTGAAGTCTAATGTTTGGCTTTAGATTAGTAGTGTGTTTCTTACTCTACAATTGAAATATTTTTACGATGTTGGGGAAAAATAAAGAAGTTAAGAATACACTATCCTTTCACCAATTTTATTAGCTTTAGTTCTGGTTTTGGTTCTGGTTCCTGATACAATGTCGTAATCGTCGTAGGAACCTTGTTCAGTTTGGTTGTATTAGTACTCAAACGTTTCAAAAATTGAAATCATAAAAGTTCGAAATGTCATGTAACATCGGAACAAGAAGATGTATTAGTACTGTGCTTTCTATTGATGATCCTCATCAGTTTGGTTGGTTCATATACTGTAGTTTGGTTGGTTCATTTTTAATTGCCATTTATAAGGTAATGAGGAGATTTCGTCGATATGTGTTGGGATTATTGCTTTATTTGCCAGAGTTTTAAGGTCTCAATTAACACAAACTACACAAAATTTTAAACTATAGACGGATTAGTCACAAGATTTTATTTGGTGAAAATCACGTGGACAAATACGATTGTCTTTATATGGTCTAAATATCCTGTTTTTTGTTTATTTAATTTAATTAGCCTTGAAATAGTTCTGTCTGGGATGAAATTTACGTGTTGTCAAACAAAAAATCCGTGCCAAAAAGATCCAAACTAACCAGATTTGAGTTCTGTTTTAAATAAGATGGAAATAATCGCTCATTATATCATAATCTCACCACAACCAGAACTAATCCAGGTGGATCAAAAATATATTTTGATACAAGACCAAATCACAAAATTCTTCCAAGAAATGTTATTTGTATGTCGGTACACAACATCCGTCCTTGTCAACTCTCTTCACGATCTTATTCTTTCCAATTATATATTTCCCAAAATATCTTCCAGAAATTTTGAATTTAACTCCGACGACCAAAAGAAGGAAACTGAAAAAGACAATGAGCAGCAGCAGCGATACTCATGCCGGAGAATCTCGTCATCGCCGTAACCCGATCCGGTGGCTACTCGGTTTCGGTTTCTTCGTACAAGGATTCAGAGGATTCCCATGGCTTGGAGCCAATTTCTTCCTCACAGAACAGCTCCGTGTTAATCCTTCAGTGCTTCAGCTTCTTCAAAACTCAGCCAATCTTCCAATGGTCGCTAAACCCATCTACGGCGTCGTTTCAGACTCTGTCTACTTCTTTGGCCAACATCGAATCCCATACATCGCCGTTGGAGGTATAAGACCTAACCACAAATAAAATTGATAGAGAAATAATTTGGAATTGTGATTGAGAGAGATCATTTGTTGTTACTATTGCAGCTTTGTTACAAGCAATCTCATGGCTAGCTATAGCATTCTTGTCAAGATCCAATGTATCAATCTTAGCTTTATCGATATATCTTCTCCTTAGTAATCTCGGTGCTTCCTTAGTAGAAGTAGCGAATGATGCTATTGTTGCTGAATCCGGAAAGCAAAAAACCTCAGAGACGCAATCCGGTGAGCTACCGTCATTTGTTTGGATGGTTTCTTCTCTTGGTGGAATCTTAGGTAACCTTTTAGGTGGTATTGCTATCAAAACGTTTTCAGCTCAGTCAACGTTTCTTGTGTTTGGGATCTTGGCTCTTCTTCAGTTCTTGGTAACTATAAACATCAGAGAAAAGTCTCTTAATCTTCCGGAAAATCCATCACCAGCTGGTGGTATTAGGAAACATCTCTCTGATCTTTCGCATGTGTTGAGGAAGCCCGAGATTTCTTATTCGATAGCTTGGATCGCGGTATCAACCGCTGTGGTTCCGGTTTTGACAGGGACTATGTTTTTTTACCAAACAAAGTTTCTGAAGATTGATGCATCACTTTTAGGGATCTCCAAGGTGTTTGGTCAAATTGCAATGCTTCTTTGGGGTTTTGCATATAATCGTTGGCTAAAAGCTATGCGGCCGAGGAAACTGCTGACAGCCATTCAGGTGACGATAGCTTTCTTTGTGATATCCGATCTCTTGTTTGTGAAAGGCGTGTACCGGGATTTGGGAGTGTCGGACTCTGTATATGTACTCTTCTTTTCTGGATTCTTGGAAACTCTATTTTACTTCAAGATTCTGCCGTTTACTGTCTTGATGGCTCGTCTCTGTCCTCCTGGATGTGAAGGGTCTCTCATGGCATTTGTCATGTCAGCCATTGCTCTTGCATTCATAGTTAGCGGATATCTTGGAATCGTTCTTGCATCGTTTGTCGGTGTAACAGAGGATGATTTCTCGGGGTTTACTCGCGGACTCGCTATAGAAGCGTGCTGCGTTGGGATTCCGTTGATCTTAACTTCTTGGATATATGATGAAGCGGAAACAAAAGAGAAGAGTAAAAAGATAGAGTGAGTTCATTTGGGTTAATGTGTACTTTGTATATCTTTGTGACATTCTTGTGATTTGAGGTTTTTCGTAGTCTCTCTCATTGTCTACATGACTACATGGTCCAACTTTCGATTGTGTAGCTGGGTCTTTGATTTTGCTTCACACCGACTAAAATATTTCGATGGTAGAAGCATACTTTGTATACATGTGACTTTGTTTGGTGCTAGTGCTATTAGTGATTACTTGTTTATGTTCATATCATAATCGTTGGACGGTTGTTTAATTTCTTAGAAATGTAGGAAGTTTAGAAAACTCTCCTTCTTCATCTTTATAAAATATCAATCTTAAATCAATGTGACACTAAAATTAAGTTTTCCCTTTCTTTTACTTTCTTTGTTCTATAAAGTAATTATTATGAGCTAATTTCAATTTCAGTTTGTATTTTCTAACTGATTATTTGCACTATAAAGTGATTTCTTGTGTACTCATAAGACTCTTCATTTCATTACAATTTCGTAACTGATTAGATGATAAGATATACAGTATCTCCTAAGAGAAAAAATACAAAGCCCAACACGGTAAGCATAAGCCCATGATGATGACGGTTAATATCATGATTATGATTTAACAAACATAAAGAGAGTTTTTAACCACAATAAAGCGACAATCCACCAAATTCTTTCAATTTGGAGAAAAGTTTTAATCCACTAGTATAATGAGAAAAAAGGATTACAATCAACTTTTCGACGTTTTAATAGATTTAAGCAAATTTTCAAATTTCAAGGTTTCCACAAGGATATTTGGTAAAAAATCAGAAAATCTGTGACTTTTGCGTCTTTTGGCAAATACAATTTCAATTATTGTTTTTTCAAATATGATTTGACCAAATTAGTCTTCAATTTTTTCAAATTTAACTAAGTGCTAAGTTTGAACGATGTTGGATCTCTAATTCACCCAAATCAAACTAAGCCGAAATTACTGATTTGTGGGTTTTCTTTCTTTAATACACCTATTTTAGTGTTCAAAAAGTAATCAAATTGCATTAAAAATAGGTTAGTTAAAACCTTATAGCAAGAAAACAAATATTGATACAAAATTCATTCAAAGTTTTAATTATTCTCCTCTATAATTTTCTTGTAAATATAAATTTTTGGGACAGAAATAATATTTGCAATTCCATCATTTTTTAGTTTTTACATTTGTGAACACAATAAGTTTTCTCATTTTTTAAAAATCCCAAACAAAAGTCAATAAATAACTCATACAAACTTATACTTCCTTCGTTTAAATTTAGTCGCCGTTTTAGCACTTAAATTTTGTTTTATAATAGTTGTCATTTTAGAATTTCAATGTAGATTTTTGGTAAAAAAATTCTAATTTTCTCCTCATTATTTTAATGTCTTGACCAATAAAAGATACTTAAAAAATTATTTTATCAATTTAATTGTACAAAAGCCCTAAACGATAAGTAATTTAAGATGGAGGGTGTGTTGGGTAATAAATCATAAATATTCATTAGTATAATTGATACAGTATATGTTAGTTAGTACAATATATATTTTGTTAAGTTGGACAAATGTTGAGAATAACTCAGTTAAATCAGTGCAAAGTAATAGTCAACAAGACAACAACTAAATTAAAGATTTTTTTTTTGTTTAAAAGACTAGTCGAAGTTTTAAATATTTTACTCCAAAAAGCATTGGTTCAATTTTAGGCTAAAGACTTTATTGTTTCCCCTAAAAGAGATCTTCAGCTTATATAAACACAACATTCATTAACGTACGCAATCGATGATGTCAAAGAAACCCGTGATGGCTGTTGTTTAGTAATGTAGAGCTAAAATAAGCAAAAACAAAAAACTTATGACTTTACTAACGACAAAACCGTCTTTATCCTTATGTCTTTACAATATCTCCGACTCGTCAAATGCCACAAACACCGCAAAAAATATTCTACCTGATTTTTTCCAAAGTTTTGAAATTAGATTTTTTTTCCAAAATAATTATGCTTGAATGGCACGTTTTTGAAAGAAAAAATATATATATAACCGGTACGTATAAGCCTAAAGAATTTGGCTACACCACACGTCTAGAAATGTACGAATAGAGAGTGAAGTGAACGACACATAATAAAACCAAAGAATGGAGATATGGTTACTCATATTGGCCTCTCTCTCCGGATCTCTCCTTCTCCATCTCCTCCTCCGCCGCCGTAACTCCTCCTCCCCTCCGTTACCTCCTGACCCTAACTTCTTACCTTTCCTCGGAACCCTCCAGTGGCTCCGGGAAGGCTTAGGTGGCCTCGAATCCTATCTCCGCTCTGTCCACCACCGTCTAGGCCCCATCGTCACCCTCCGCATCACTTCCCGCCCCGCCATATTCGTTGCCGATCGTTCCCTAACTCACGAGGCTCTCGTCCTGAACGGCGCCGTCTATGCGGACCGTCCACCACCTGCTGTAATTAGCAAGATAGTTGACGAACACAACATCAGCTCCGGGTCATACGGAGCCACGTGGCGGCTTCTCCGTCGAAACATCACCTCTGAGATTCTTCACCCCTCGCGCGTGAGATCTTACTCCCACGCTCGTCACTGGGTTCTTGAGATCCTCTTTGAACGGTTCCGTAACCATGGAGGCGAAGAACCGATCGTCCTCATCCACCATCTCCACTATGCAATGTTTGCGCTTCTTGTCCTTATGTGTTTTGGAGATAAGCTTGATGAGAAGCAAATCAAAGAAGTGGAGTTCATTCAAAGACTACAGCTCCTTAGCTTGACCAAATTTAACATCTTCAACATCTGGCCTAAGTTCACCAAACTGATTCTGCGTAAGAGATGGCAAGAATTTCTCCAGATACGGAGACAGCAGCGGGATGTTTTGCTTCCCCTGATTCGTGCCCGGAGGAAGATCGTTGAAGAGAGAAAGAGATCGGAGCAAGAAGACAAGAAAGACTATGTGCAATCATATGTTGATACTCTACTCGATCTAGAGCTTCCAGAGGAAAATAGGAAGTTGAACGAGGAAGATATTATGAACTTGTGCTCGGAGTTTCTCACGGCCGGGACTGACACGACGGCCACGGCGCTGCAATGGATCATGGCCAACCTAGTGAAATATCCAGAAATCCAGGAGAGATTACACGAGGAGATCAAGAGCGTGGTTGGGGAAGAAGCAAAGGAGGTGGAGGAAGAAGATGTGGAGAAGATGCCGTATCTAAAGGCAGTGGTGTTAGAGGGACTCCGGAGACACCCTCCAGGACACTTTTTACTCCCACACAGTGTCACGGAGGACACTGTGTTAGGAGGATACAAAGTACCGAAGAACGGGACGATCAACTTCATGGTGGCGGAGATAGGGAGGGATCCAGTGGAGTGGGAAGAACCAATGGCGTTTAAGCCAGAGAGGTTTATGGGAGAAGAAGAAGCGGTGGACCTCACCGGAAGTAGAGGGATAAAGATGATGCCGTTCGGAGCAGGAAGAAGGATATGTCCGGGCATAGGTCTAGCAATGTTGCATCTGGAGTACTACGTCGCCAACATGGTCAGAGAGTTCCAATGGAAAGAGGTCCAAGGTCATGAAGTGGACTTGACGGAGAAGCTCGAATTCACTGTCGTCATGAAGCATCCGCTTAAGGCTCTTGCTGTTCCTAGGAGATGTCACTAGTCTGCTTCTTCCTCTTTTCTTGGGTTTAATATTCAAAATGAGTGAACTTAGTTTGGTGGAATTCTCAATAAACTATGGGATAAGTCATAAAAAAGAGTTATTATGCTGACCGTTTGTACTTTATATTCAAGTGTATGTTGGACACCTTAAAATAAAACAGATATTTATATAGTTCAGATTTATTTATATGTTTTTAATTAAGTAACTGATATTTAAATTTTAAATTGCAACTTGCTAATGATGTTACGTACTATATAGTAATAGTAATCCTATGATTTGAAAGAATGCATAATTTTTTCGTTAATCATTTTTAACAATTTTTGTGTTTTAAACTTTTTCTTATCATAACTTTTATTTTTGAAACTGTGTTTTAAAGACATGATGACTTGAAAAGAAAAGAAAAGAAAAATTGAACAAAGCCGACAAATTTATAACAACTACTTCGTGGTTTTGTAAATTACTACCACGTGACTTCTTTGTTTAAACAGTTGCTACGTACGTACTTCTTTATTGTAGTATTTCATTCACGCTTTGTCTCGCTGACAAGATTCTCCAAAGTGTCAACAAATTTATCGGTGTAACCGGTTAATAATCCATCACTAACCAAAACCTCCTTCAATTTGGAATGGTTCCTTCTCACCAGATTCCCGATCTCACTAGCTTGGTCCATCACAGATGTGATAGCAACACTCAAGCTCTCCTTCGAGAACCATCCTGTTTCTTCTCTTTGCACTTCAACCGAAACCTTGAGTTCTTCGGTCATCAATCTTGTGTTGAGAACTTGATCAGCCAAAAATGGAAGCAAAACTATTTGGCAATCACTCATTATAGATTCCCACATTGACCCGAATCCGCAATGACTCAAGAAGCAGCCTACTGATGGATGAGCCAATAATAACGGTTGTTGCACCCATTCTCCCAAAACCACTCCACGATCTTTCACCCTCTCCTCGAACCCTTCTGGTAACGCATCTTGAATCGTCTTTGCGCCTTTTGGTGGTGTTACAGCTACAAAAAACGGTAAACCTGTAAGCTCTATTCCTAAACAAAGTTCTTGGAACTGGTCCTTCTCTAGAGTGACTTGACTTCCCAATGCACAGAACACTACAGAGCCTTGTTCAAACCCGTTCAGCCAATGACTCCATCGATCTTCCAGTGGTTTACCTTTGTTTGGCTCAGGAAGCATTGGACCCGTCAAGAAAACCTTTTTATGGTATTGACGCTCAAGATACTCGCAGAATTTACCCTCGATTTCTTTGCATGTCCTTATCGAAATGAAATCACAATTCATAAGACCTGTGATGAGCCGATGAGAAAACCTCTTGTAGTAGACGGAGAAGGACAACAAGGCGTGAGCATCGTGTTTGCGGTACAACAACTTTGAGGAAGGATAACCAGGTGGAGGAACTCCAAGTTCACCACCTGGGACAAAGTCATGAGCTATAGAAGTAGCTGATATGATGTTGTACAACATACTCTTGACTCTATACTCTTTAGCCACTTCTGGAACCCATGAAGCAATATCGAACAAGATCAGGTCCGGACTCAAGGCACTAACCGCTGCTTCAACTTGATCGCGTGTGAGATCTATAGCTGGGGGCAAGAACTTCCACAATGGCATAGGGATATCCGAGAAAGTCTCGGCTCCAGCGGGGAGACCATCAACATGAGGAATAGTAAGAGAGTGAAAGACGATGCTGTCTGGAAACAGATTGAGATGTTCAAGCTGCTTCTGAGCTTTCTTGGGGATCAAGAAAGTGATTCTGTGACCTCTCTCAGCTAACTTGTTGGCTAAATGCAAGTATGGAGTCATATGACCAAAAGCGAACCATGGGAACATAAAGGCGTGAAACGTTTGGCCCATTTTTCGTTCCCAATATTCGAAAGAAGATCAAACAAAAAATTAAAGTGCCAAAAGAAGAAATTTATGTTCTATTTCTAAATTCGAATCATGAGCATTTTTGCTTAGAAGTAATTTTACTTTGCTCTTCCCCTCCCATATGGGCATCTCTATATTTAGCTTCTGAAACTGTCTGAAACGTACTTGAGATTAATTACTAATAGTGGATTAGTATTTTAAGTTAATTATTAGCTGTTTTGATATGTGGTTTACGTTAATTATTCGTGGAGATTTGGAAAGTACTGTGTTGCATGTGTCATGTTTGTTTGATTTACACATTAATGTAATGTTATTTCTTGACTTGACAAAATACATTATATTAAGCATCTTTGTTTTTCTTAAGCATGAAGAAAAAATTTAAGCATCTTAAGCAATAAGTGCACAACAATAAGAAGAAATTTTTGTTGTGTTTAAAATTCTAAGCATCTATGATTTTCTTCTTTTTTGTACTAGAAATTTTTAAGCATATGTTTAGCTTGTGAAAGTGTGTGCAGTTAGGTAAATTACTAGTGAGTTATTAGTATTTTAAGTGACTTATAAGTGGTTGATTGATTGGTGATGGTTCAAGTCAATATATTTTAAGTTAGTAATTGCATGTGCCATGTGACTTGAGCAAAGTTGTTTTTTGTACTTATAAGAAAAATTGTCTGAGTTACAATAATACAATATATATCATTGACTATATGACTTATTAGAAACAGCTGCAACGTACTTCTTTCGTAGTAAAGGATTTCATTCAAGATATGTATCCTTGTTCGTTGACTAGATTCTCCAAAGTGTCAACAAATTTATCGGTGTAACCGGTTAATAATCCAGGACTAGCCAAAGTCTCCTTCAATTTAGAATGGTTCCTCCTCACTTGGTTCCCTATCTCGCTGTCTTGGTCCATCAAAGACATGATTGCACCACTCAAGTTTTCTTTTGAGAACCATCCTGTTTCTTCTCTCTGTACCTCAACGGAGACCTCGAGTTCCTCCGTCATTACTCTCGTGGTGAGAACTTGATCATTCAAAACTGGAATAAAGACTATTTGACAATCACTCATTAAAGATTCCCACATTGACCCGAATCCGCAATGGCTCACAAAGCAACCTACTGATGGATGAGCCAATATCAATGGTTGCCAGGATGGTTGCTGCACCCATTCTCCCCAAACTATTCCACGACCCTTCACCCTTTCCTCGAACCCTTCTGGTAACGCTTCATGAATTGTGTTTGCGCCTTTTGGTGGCTTAACCGCGACAAGAAATGGTAAACCCGTAAGCTCTATTCCTAAACAGAGTTCTTGGAATTGGTTTTTCTCTAGAATGGTTTGACTTCCCAATGCACAGAACACTACAGAGCCTTGTCCAAACCCACTCAGCCAATGACTCCATTGATCTTCAAGTGGTTTACTCTTGTCAGGCTCGGGAAGCATTGGACCGGTTAAAAGAACCTTCTTCTTGTATTGACTCTCAATATAGTCACAAAATTTACCTTCGATTTCTTCACATGTCCGAATCGAAATGAAATCGCAATTCATAAGACCTGTGGTGAACCGGTGATAAAACCTCTTGTAGAAGCCGGAGAAGGTTAACAAGGCGTGAGCATCGTGTTCGCGGTACAACGCCTTTGATGAAGGATAACCAGGTGGAGCAACTCCAAGTTCACCACCTGGGACAAGGTCGTGAGCTATAGAGGTAGCTGACATCACGTTATACAACATACTCTTGACTTTAAGCGCTTTAGCCATTTCCGGAACCCAGTGAGCTAAATCGAACAAGATTAGGTCCGGTCTCAAGGCACCAATCGCGGCTTCGATCTGATCGCGTGTAAGATCCATGGCTATAGACAAGAACTTCACCAACGAGATGGGGATATCCGAGGCTGTCTCGGCACCAGCAGGGAGGCCATCAACATGAGGAATAACAAGAGGATGAAAGACGATACCGTGTGGAAATAGATTCTGATGTTCCAATTGTTTCTGAGCTTTCTTAGGTAGCAAGAAAGTAACCCTATGACCTTTCTCGGCTAACTTGTTGCCTAGATGCAAGTACGGAGTCATATGACCAAAAGCAAACCAGGGGAACATAAAAGCGTGAATCTTTTGGCCCATTTTTTTCTTTAGTTTCCGAAAAAAGCAGAATACAAAAAAGATAAAAGTAGTCAAAGAGAGCCAAAAGAAGAAATTGTTGTTGTGTTTCAGATTATAATCATCTTTTAGATGCGTAGAGACTGAGATGCTCTTCCAAGCCCAAAGTCTCAAGGATATCCATATATGTATAAAACTATAAAGAGATATAAATTGGAAAATGTGCTTATGAAAGTGTGTGATGTAGTTTTAGGTTAATTTTATTATAGAGGGGTTAGTATTTTGAGTTAATTAGTAGGGGTTGATTGGTTAGTGAACATGCAAGTAGTGGATTTGCATGTGCCCTCTGCCAAGAATTATCTTTTCTTGTCCTTATTAGAAAAGTTTTTAAAATTATACATTGCTCGAGTAATTGTTCGGTACACTTAACTGAAAAAATATATATGCGAAATCGATACACAAAAATCAAATATATTCTAAGGATTTTGTGAGGCTCGTTGTTAGCTAAAGCGGAAAGGGTGTTTATTTTGTTTTCAGAGTTGTAAACAAAAATGCAAATAAATTAAACGATTTGACTTTCAAGATTTAAAAATATTGGGCATATGATATTTCAGAGATCAATGAATAATGGAAACATGAGACAAATAATTCAACAATGAAGCCTCGTTTTTGAATATGAACACAAGTCTAGACTAATTAATACTCTCTAAAGATATTAATCACTAAATTTGACTGCACGACAACTAAACTCTCGTTTGTAATTTCTTAGTCAAATTTGCATTAGAAACAAGTTCACTAAGTTCACAATGCATTCTAAAATCAATTTTCGTTAGCTAGAAATACATTGCTCAATTCACATTAATTCAGACATTCTATCGAACACTTTTGATGCATAGAAAAACTTAGACTAGAAAATAGGGAGATCAATCATATTCTAGCATTAAAACATGTGAATCAAAGAACATGTAATCTTTTGGCGGGAAAGATTTGAAGTAAATTTTTTTTACGGAAAAATATTGTCGAAAATTTTTAGTGATGAATTTATGTATTTTTAAAACTTTCTTAATTATTAATTTTAATAATTAAAAATAAATAATTGTTTGATTTTTTTAATGCTATTTTTATACAAAAAAATTGAAATGGTGTTGTTTGTGAAAATTTCTTTATTTAATAATACACGGCGACTTTATTAATTTTCAGAGGTTAATTGTAAGTATATAATATTGCTTCTGTTTATAAGTCCACTTGCATAAATCATTTGTAATTCGAAGGATCTTTTTCTTAGCAAATAATTTTTTTTCGTGTAAGCACATCTAATATTTCTTGTGTTTATAAATTCTTGCATAAATCGTTTTACTTTTTTAATTAGAAGGATCTCTCATTTGATGTCTTCACGATACGCCAACCAGACCTTGTTAACAATTATTTTTATAAATCCAGATCGAGTTTCCACGTTATGTTAGAAAAATATTGGGTTCATCTTTAGGTGAAGGCTTATATTCATCCATTTTTCTTTTAGCCAATCAAAATCTACCATCAAATAAAAAAAATATTAAACTTATTTAATTATAAAATATATTTTGTCACCAAAACAAAAAATTAAAAATTAAAAAAAATTGGTCATACCCGATTAATTTTTAAAACGTTGTTAAGTACTTATTTTTTTTACCAATTTTAAGAATTTGAATAGTACTGAGTTTTAGGTTTTTTTACAACGAGCAAGATAGTTTTTGTGTCCTTATTTACTTTGTTTGAATTATGCCAGTTTGATCACAATCCCTAATCGATTTATCTTGGCAACACTAATATTGTTGAATCGATAGACCTATTTTAGATGGGCATTATATCATTACCGAAGAAAGTTTTCGGTAAAGTGTTTTGTAAACATATCAAACACACATAATAGTATAATACTTGTATAAAATTCTACTAACAAAAGACAGTTTAGTTGTTAGGAATTTCATTGCATATATACTTATGACATACGAAAGTAGGATACATTTACAATTGTGTTTAGAGATTGACAAAAAAAAAATCCTAAAATAACTTATGCTTGAATAACACGCTCCAATAAGAAATTGTTACACGAATTGAGCACACACGGGTAGTATAAAAAGGAGGAAGAAGCAAAGAAAAAACAGTAAAGAGAAAATGGAGATATGGTTACTTATCTTGGGCTCTCTCTCCCTCTCTCTCCTTCTCAATCTCCTCTTCTTTCGCCTCCGTGACTCCTCCTCTCTTCCGTTACCACCTGCCCCTAACTTCTTCCCTTTCCTTGGAACCCTTCAATGGCTCCGGCAAGGTTTAGGTGGTTTCAACAACTATGTCCGCTCCGTCCATCACCGTCTCGGTCCTATCATCACCCTCCGCATCACTTCCCGCCCTGCCATCTTTGTCGCCGATGGTTCCCTTGCTCACCAGGCTCTGGTCTTAAACGGGGCCGTTTTCGCCGATCGTCCACCGGCGGCTCCGATCAGTAAGATTCTTTCGAATAACCAACATACCATCACCTCTTGTTTATATGGAGTTACGTGGCGGCTTCTTCGCCGGAATATCACTGAGATTCTTCACCCCTCGCGTATGAAATCTTATTCTCACGTGCGGCATTGGGTTCTTGAGATCCTCTTTGATCGACTTCGTAAGAGCGGAGGTGAAGAACCGATCGTCGTTTTTGATCATCTTCACTATGCGATGTTTGCAGTTCTTGTTCTCATGTGTTTTGGAGATAAGCTTGATGAGAAGCAAATCAAACAGGTGGAATATGTTCAGAGACAAATGCTTCTTGGCTTTGCCAGATATAGCATCCTTAACCTTTGCCCTAAGTTCACTAAATTGATTTTGCGAAAGAGATGGGAAGAGTTCTTCCAGATGAGGAGAGAGCAGCAGGATGTCTTGCTTCGGCTGATTTATGCTCGGAGAAAGATCGTTGAAGAGAGGAAGAAGAGATCATCAGAGGAAGAAGAAGAGAACAAAGAGTATGTGCAATCATATGTTGATACTCTGCTCGATGTGGAGCTTCCAGATGAGAAGAGGAAGCTGAACGAAGATGAGATTGTGAGTTTGTGCTCTGAGTTTCTAATTGCTGGGAGTGATACAACGGCCACTGTGCTGCAATGGATCATGGCGAACCTCGTGAAGAATCAAGAAATCCAGGAGAGATTATACGAGGAGATCACAAACGTAGTCGGGGAAGAAGCAAAGGTAGTGGAGGAAAAAGACACGCAGAAGATGCCATATCTAAAGGCAGTAGTGATGGAGGCTCTCCGACGACACCCTCCGGGAAACACTGTGCTCCCGCACAGTGTCACGGAGGACACTGTCTTGGGAGGGTACAAAGTACCGAAGAAGGGGACGATTAACTTCTTAGTGGCAGAGATAGGGAGGGATCCAAAGGTGTGGGAGGAACCAATGGCGTTTAAGCCAGAGAGGTTTATGGGAGAAGAAGAAGCGGTGGACATAACCGGAAGCAGAGGGATAAAGATGATGCCGTTCG
>Ga0041059_1001294_pt1 | contig 20033 bp, 24 predicted proteins | sample AraColnosormetaG_FD_56232 | JGI IMG/M metagenome (GOLD analysis project Ga0041059, IMG submission 56232) | Arabidopsis roots microbial communities from North Carolina, USA - Col MF nosort | ecosystem: Host-associated > Plants > Roots > Unclassified | place: USA: North Carolina | collected... | reverse complement strand
TCTTTTATNTATATATATATATATATATATATATATATATATATATATCTTATCCATCGTAAATTCGTAATAATGGGATTATGATTATATATCACTATACCAGTATATAAAAATTTAGGTTTAATCCAGTATATATAGTAGTCTCTCAGCTCTTGAAGATAATAAACTTATGATGAAGAAGAACAACTTAAGGTTGTGTTCTTGACACATAGACGTATACGTTTACTCACTTTGATACAGAGCGTTGCACTAATTTACAACCTGAAATGTATAACGTAATTAATGAAGTTAGTCTCATATGCATGGGCCATCAATAATCATATAAACAAAAGCTTACACATACTCTCACACGTGCCTTATCTCTCTCTCCATCTGTTAGATTCCTCGCCACCATCTTCATCTACATTTCTACGACAAGTTCCATTCTTCGTTTGCTGTTAAATACACAACAACATCAATAATTATTTACTTAAAACGCATTTCAAGAAAATTACTAAACACTACAACAATCTTATAATAACATTTACTAAAAATGTCCACGTTTGTAAAAGTCACCGACTTAATCACTATCATGTTCTTTCTAGCCATTGCTGCCGTCATAACCGCCTCAAACACAGCCGAGTTGGATGTACTTGAAATGGCTAGAACTGCTGTGGTTGAAGCCAAGACTAGTTTTGGGTCAATGGCTGTGACTGAGGCAACTAGTGAAGTTGCTGGTAGTTATTATAAATTGGGGTTAAGTGAATGCGAGAAGCTCTACGATGAGAGTGAAGCTAGGCTATCGAAACTGGTCGTAGATCATGAGAATTTCACCGTTGAAGATGTTAGAACGTGGCTAAGTGGCGTGCTTGCGAATCATCACACTTGTTTAGACGGTTTAATTCAGCAACGTCAAGGTCATAAGCCTTTGGTCCATAGCAACGTCACGTTCGTGCTCCATGAAGCTTTGGCTTTCTACAAAAAGTCTAGAGGTCATATGAAAAAGAGTAAGAAAACTTACACATACATTCATGTATACATAATTAAATAAAATGATACAATAAATCGCTCTGTTTTATCACTAAATAACGATTGTAGACTCCAAGATAAGTGTAAATTTTTGTTTGAGATATCATGGTTTATCTATTATGGATCTCTAATAACATTTGGTAGGGCTGCATGGACCAGCGAGACAGGGCCATGGACCAACGAGACCAAAACATAGACCAACGAGACCAAATCATGGACCAGGAAGATCACACCATGGACCATCAAGACCAAACCAAAACGGTGGAATGTTAGTGTCATGGAATCCAACAAGTTCAAGGGCAGATTTCGTGGTGGCTCGGGACGGTTCGGCGACTCATCGGACGATAAACCAAGCATTAGCCGCCGTTTCAAGAATGGGTAAAAGTCGGTTGAATAGAGTGATAATATACATAAAAGCTGGTGTTTATAACGAAAAAATCGAAATAGATAGACACATGAAAAACATCATGCTAGTTGGTGATGGTATGGACCGTACAATTGTCACCAATAACCGAAACGTCCCGGACGGTTCCACGACTTATGGATCAGCGACATTCGGTATAAAATATTTAAAATTCTACTATTAATCTTCATACATAGATCATGCATGTTGAATAATTACTGCGCTTACTCGTTATATAGGAGTGTCCGGGGATGGATTTTGGGCACGGGACATAACGTTCGAGAATACTGCAGGACCACATAAACATCAAGCTGTGGCGTTGAGAGTGAGCTCAGACTTGTCTTTATTCTATCGGTGTAGTTTCAAAGGATATCAAGATACTCTTTTCACGCACTCACTTCGTCAATTCTACCGCGATTGTCATATTTATGGTATTATTTTTAATCTATGTACCATTTGTTTAAACTCGTATGGAAGCTAGTCATGATCATACATGGATTAAGAATTTTTGGGAAATTTTGGAATAGGTACGATTGATTTCATATTTGGAGATGCGGCAGCTGTTTTTCAGAACTGTGATATATTTGTGAGGCGGCCTATGGATCATCAAGGCAACATGATCACAGCTCAAGGAAGAGACGACCCACATACAAATTCAGGTAATGTTTTGTTTGGCCATCTTTTGACTATCAATCAGGGGTCATCAACTATACCGAAATTATTAGAACCAACCGATTCTAATCAGATTATATTTTTAAAAAAATTGTTCATATGAAAATATCCAAAAACTAATGCATGCGAAAGGGAGGAAAATCGAATTAAAATTTAAGTGTAAGTTTGACTTGATAATAATCAAACTTGAACAAATTACCAAAAAATTAAAATAATCAAACTTGAACAGAAATCGAATTGGAAACCAATTTTTAACCAACCCCAAACCGGAATTCATATTGAAAACTCCTATCGTTAATAGATACCCATGGTTAGTGTTAACCATGAATTTTTTGTTTACCTTACTGGATTAGGCATTTCGATCCAACACTCACGGATCAGGGCCGCACCAGAATTCGAAGCAGTTAAAGGCCGGTTTAAGAGCTACTTGGGCCGGCCATGGAAGAAGTACTCACGGACAGTGTTTCTCAAAACAGATATCGACGAGTTGATTGACCCGAGAGGGTGGAGAGAATGGAGTGGCAGTTATGCTTTGTCGACGTTGTATTACGGCGAGTTTATGAACACCGGAGCTGGAGCAGGGACTGGTAGAAGGGTGAACTGGCCGGGATTTCACGTCCTACGCGGTGAGGAAGAGGCTTCTCCGTTTACCGTCAGCCGATTCATACAAGGAGATTCTTGGATCCCTATCACCGGTGTGCCGTTTTCAGCTGGGGTTTGAGTCACTTTTGAATGAATAAATCATCAACACAATATAACATATTTAAGAATATTACCAAACCCTAGCAAAACTAGAAGTATGATGGATAATAATTTAGCACATATAAGTGTACTACGAAGAACAAGAGACAAAAACTGACTCCAGGACAATGCGTAAAATCAGAAGCCAGAGGAGTCGACCAATGAAGAGTAAGACGCATTTTCGTCAGCAGCCGATTTATTTCCGGCTATATCCTTAATCACCAATCTGTTTCTGGTCTTGAACACTACTTCATGGTCTAAACCAGCCAACTCGCACAATTCTAACCTCTGAGTCTTAGTCGTTTCCATGTCTGCTTCCCAACAAGATTCTGAAATTATCTCTATCACTTTCTCCATCTTCTCCTCTGTCACTAAGATTCCGTTTTGAAGTAGCGCAAGATAGACTTGTTCCGCTGCCGCCTTTCGGATCTGGATCATGTGAAAAGAAAATGTCGAGTAAACCAAAATGCTTTTAAGATTTAGGTAGAATTGTGTTTCATATTGAAGTGACAAGAACCATTGGGTATCGGTGGCCAAGGAATGATAGAAGTTGAGAGAATGCTTTTGTGCTGATGAAATGCGAGACTGAAGCAATATATCCAAGTATTGCAAGGCCTGCTTTTAACTTTGTGAAATCCTTAGAAGCTCTTAGTTCGATGGCTAGAGAATCCATGACACCCGCGTAGAAACTAAACGTATACGACTGAAATAAAATGATGACAGATTAGCTTTGTATGGAATGTGTTTAGAATCAATCTATAACCTTTGGCAATTTTAAACCAACCTCTTGATTCAGAAAGATCTTGCTGCTGAAGAGGATCTCAATTGTCTGTGTAAAAGAGAGAAGTTAAGACATAACAACATGGAAGTAGAGGTTAAGACGGGGAGTTTTTACCTGTAGACAGGGTACCATAACTCTGTCACATTTCTTGTACTCTTGAAGTATCCAGAGAATGTCATCTCCCAGGGCAGACTCTCTGGATTGTTGTTCTTTAGGGTCTTTAGCTTCACCTTCCCTCATATACTCCAACAATGCAACGAGAGAAGCCTTTCTAAGTGAATCTTGTAATCCTCCAATTGAAATTACTAATCCAGACATCACCTCTTTGCTGTAACAACGGAGTTTCAAAAGCTGCACAAACCGTGGGAAAGAGAAAGCCGGAACCTATAAAGGAAGATATATAATTTATAGTCAGATAAGAAATTCCATCAAATAATCGATGAAGCAACCAAGTCTCCAGGATCAGCTTACCGCCCATTGTAAGTTTGCCTTGTTGGGAAGAATTTCTTCCAGTTTTTCTCTATAAGGTACATGAGGGACGGAAACAGATTTGTGATACAAAATCCTTTGAAGAACCTTTGCAGCTGTTTCTCTTAATTTATCCATTTTCTCCACTCCTTGCTTCAGCATACCTCCAATTAGACGGGTCGCAAGATTCGAATCGAAAAGTGAGGACGTATCATCGTTATAATCACCCTCTGAATATGTTTCCATTTTCTTACAGAGGATATATGTACACTTCTCAAGACCATGGACTGCAGCTTCACGAACCCAAGAACCTACATCACCTCGGTTATCAACTGAATAGTCATCAAGAGCTTTCAGTAAAGTATCCATCACTTCAGTCTTGATAAGAAGAAAAAGAGACAGGTCATCATTTCCAGGATCGCTAGCCCTTTTCTGAGTAAGAGTCTCACACACGGATGTGAGTCCTTTTACAGCATTCACACGTGCCTCTGCATCTCTGTCTTCAGGGTTCACCTGCTTGGAAGAAAAACATCCATCAAATCAATTATTTCATTCTGTTTTCCAAAGTTAATTATATCATTCTGTAATGAAGTCAAATATAGTCTTCATTACCTCTATCTTACACGCACTGCAGAGCTTCAAAACTATATCCTTCCATTTTGCAGTCAATAGTTCATATGGCAAGACACCTAGTGCAAGTGCAGAACCTCTTCGGACAGCTACATTTGGGTCCGTTAGATGTTTTAGGTGTTTTAATATTAAATCAACAGATTTCTTATCATTGCCAACGAGATAAGATTGCACAAGCTGTTTAACAGCACTGACAGCTGCATTCTGTATAATAAGTGAAACTTGTCAACTATTGAATTCTGCTAATAGGATGAGAATAACTTCATGACTTTTAGAAAGATAGGTACCTGTATTTGAGAATTGGGATGTCTTAAATTCTCAGTGAGAGTATCAAGCAAGATCCGTTCTGTTCTTTCAGCTAAAGTCACATGCGATAACGAAATACACTCGATAAATCGTGAGACAGCCAGTCGCATTATTTCTCCACCTTTTCCACGGTAAAGGCGTGCTTTCTCAATGGAAGGAACAATACCAGCCATACGCTTTTGGCTATCTGTAAAAATTGAGTGCAACATGAACCTTAAATATAAGGGATAACGATGCCAACCATCAAACTCTGTTAATTTTTCATCTGATTAAAAATCCGCTTACAAAGTCTAGATTCCAAGATGGTGCCCATATTTTTGACTTTCCATATGCAAAGGTGCCACAAAAGCCAAAGCTGAAAAAATAGATGGTACTAACCAGCAGAAAGGACATAGCCACACTGGTGCAGAGCTAACACAACCTCTCCAGCTGCCAATGTTGCACCATGGCGCATGCACAAATCAGTTGAAAGGGTACAAGGAATTAGTTTCTCCAGCACATAGTTGGCAAAGTGCTTAGGCTCGTACTTAACAAGAGGAGCAAGAGCTTCTGCAGCAAGTTCTCTCAAGCTTTTATCCTGATATCACAATATTGAATAATTAACATATTATAAAAGTTATATGATACAGTTCCCAATCAAGCTATTGGCTCTAGTTCATGGGTTGTTGAATTTTGAAATTAGTTGTTGAACACTTAAACCGTTCCCACAGTAAATACAAGCAGGGCATTAAAGAGATATTAGATTTGCAGATAAATCAGAGATAAACCAAATATCAAACAGTGTTTAAGATAAGCATACCCAGTGGCAGATCTTGTTGTATAGCAATTCATCCACAAAAGGATATAGATATCCTTCATATTGAGCAATGGAAACAGCAACCTGAAGGTAAGAGTTCACCCGAGAAGATAGGGAAAAATAATCAGCTATGCTCACTATGTCAATCCCATGAGGGTAATTTCCTTGTCTTCCAACATTCTCTTGGAAAGCAGCGGCAGCAGCCCTTCTACAGTTCACCTGACAAAAGAAATAAATAAATTATACGCAATAAAGAGAACTTCAAAATAAAGCAAGAAACGGCGAAAAAATTATAGTCAAAAGAGGGATTAGTACCTCTCTATCAAAGGAACCCACTATCAATAAATCTGGAGCAAGCTGATCCAGCACGTTTTTCATATCTTTGTGGGAATAGGCGCGCCCAAATGCCCAACAAACATAGGCAGCTGCATCACGCACATGAGATCCAACACTGTGTGGACCTCGGCGAACATCATAATGGAGTGCCTGTAAATGAAATTTAGATGTAAATCCACAGAACTTCTGCACTATTGTGGGTGGGTGATGCCATTTCTTCGTATGCGATGACTATAGATATAAGTATTCATGTGCATGAAATAGAGTACGACCTTCACAATAACTGGGACGACTAGTGGAAAACTTCTAGGCAAAAGTAACCCTCTACGAGCCAGTTCAGCTAAGGCCAAACAACCCCCATGCCATGAACCATCTCCCTGAATGCCATGAAAACCACAATAACTGTCAGCTAGATAATGCATGCTTTTAATTGGATTTAAGTACACGCAAGCCATGCTGCCATATCCACAACGAGTACCTCTCCTGGTGAAAAAAGCTCCAATACAGATGACAACACCTCATCAGACAGAACAGATGTTAGACGTGAAGTAACACGACCTATACCCTTTGCAGCAGACCAACGAACCACGGTGTCCTACACAGTTCAGAAAATAATAAATTTCAAAAGGACAATGCTTGCAGATACTAGTAACATGTGCGATTGTCTGGTTGGCAGCTGAAAGTTTCAAGAGGCGGAAAGTTCACATAAGATATTAATTCAGGCCATCACAGCTTTACGTGCCATCTCAGATATGTATAACATTCAAGATCTGTTTAAGTACTATCTGGTTACTCGAGTCTACAACTTAATATAAAGCAGCCTACTTATACTCAAATTATTGTGTGGGCATCTATTCGTATAAGTTTAGAGATAACCACCTAAAGTTATCAGCCTAACAGTAGTATCTCACCCTTTAAACATACCGTGTCCCTCAAACCAGATAGTAGCATTTCAATAATCTCTTCTAAGATTTCTGGAACATCCATATCTTCATCCTCTTGATCATCCAAACTTTCTGGTTGTAAGATGGCAGTCACAGTATGATCAGGCGCCAATCTTTGAGATGAACTCGTAGACATATTCTCAGAAAGAGAGGCGGTTTGAGCCTGCAGGTAATTCAATAAATAAGTCTCGGATGACTAACAGAAAATGACTACCAAACATTATGTCAATATTGACATTATTCATAGAGTAAAAATATAAAAACACATGACGAGGAAGAGTTCCTCTTTGCACTACTATTCTACAAGCTAAAAGGTATGTACCACATAGCGCCAGGAAGGTGAGCGATGAGGAAGACAAACAAGCCCTATCCTCTGAGTTAACTTGATCAAATACTTGCGAAGCAGAGAACTTTTAGCCGCCGCGTTTGATTTGCTTAGCACAGTCACATCATTCAAAACAATAGGAAGCACATCTAGCAACACTTTCCGGCTAGCAGTCTGCCAACATGAGTAGACATATTAGATCCAGATGCAAATTGGAACAGGTTAAGTAATAGAAACCAGTAATATTTCTACAAGATACAAAACAGATAAGTCAAATTGATTATGTACTTTACAGACATCTATATATGTTTGACGTGTTAAGTATGGACCAAAGTTAAAACAAAGAGAATTCCAGGTTACAAACAGAATAAACCTTAAAAATGGCAGATAGAGCTTCCATTACACCAAGCAAGCGAAAGTGGTTCGTGACACTATCTTCCTTACAAGACAAAACTTCATATGTCCACTCAAAAAAGCTGAAACGGAAATGCCACAATAGAATAAAGAAAATTAGTTAATCCATTCACGGTGAGTAAATTGTACATGTTACAATTGAAAACAGCAGTTTAGAAACAATCTTAAGTGTTCAAAGTGAAACAACACTGAAGCACTGATGGTGGTAGGAACAGACCTCGAAAAAGCTTTTCCCATATCCGGACGAGTTAAAAGCTTAGAGAGTAGCAACCCCGATATCCTGCGCATTGGTCCAGCACTGCACAGATAGTCCTTACAGAAACCTAATATCTTCAATACCAAAGGAGCAAGGTCATCCACACCAAAGGTCTTGTCATCAGCAATGCTTGTATCAACAGAAGAAATATCAAACGGAACCAACACAAGGATTGAAAGCCACAAAAGAGTAACACATTTGGCCTCCATTTCTCCAGTGCTTTCTTGCCTCAAGGCAGAAACAGAATTTGTACTATGGCACTTCTCGAGGAGCAAAACGGCGAGTTCCAGATCGGATACTTGATGCGGAAAGAACTTGATAACAGCTTTGTACCCACATACAGTAACTAAAGCATAGATAATGATGCTTATTGGCTTAATAATCTCAAGAATTTCATCAGGTTTGGCCTCTAAATCAACTGTTTTGGAGCGGATGATAAACATTAATGGAGAAACTATACTCTCTAAGTAAGGTTCCACTAATTGACCTTGCTCCTGGTATTTATCCATCTACAATACAACAAAACAAAGTCGGAGAAAGTAAATCAACATGATACTGAAACATGGGTTGGATCAAGTAGATGAAGTCAAAAGACTAAGAAGCGTACAATGGATCGGATCTTATGAACAGAAGTAGGATCAACAACACGGCCATTTGAAACAATATCATCGAGAAGAGATTTAACGAGCTTCCATTCTTGTAAAAAATACCTCTGTAGAACTCTCTCCTTAGAATCATGCTCATCGTCTTCTTCCTCTTCAATTTTTACCGCCGTTTCGATTTCGATCTTCGTCGGCGACATTTCCTCTGCTCTAGATGCCATTACTGGAAAGAGAAAGGGGTTCAATAAATTCCCGCCCGCCGATAATACTCTCAGTGTAGAACCACCGGCAAATCACGAGATCGGTGACGTCGACGATGAGTTTACATGTTAAGGCCCATAGTAATTTATTGGGCCTATATACCCATGTTCCTATTTTGGGCCTATAACCTTCCTCAATGTAGCTTCGTTGGTCTAGATTTTCCATCTTTGGGTGCTTTTATAAACCGGCTTAACCAGAGTTGGTAGGCTTGATACTTGAATCTCTTTCTGGTTTTGTATATTCAAGAATAAGCAAACATTTCCTTAAAAATAACTTTTTTTTTGTCGTACCTCATTTTAAAAAAGATATTTTATCCTATTTCATTATGGCGGAATATCCAAAGAACAAAAAATGGTAGTAATAAAAATAGCGAAAGGCATAGAGGATCACTAAACTCTTAGCCTTAATCAGCGGTCAAGATTATACCTTTTAGTGAGATCCAACGGTCATATTTGATCCAAGTTGTCCCTTAGTGAAAACGAAGAGATGGCGAAATTTTGTTTGATTGGCTAAAAATCAACACACTGATAAAATAAGAGTTGCAGAGAGAGTCTCTCATCTTCTTCATTTCTTCACCACCATCATCACACACCTTCTTCTTCTTCTTCTTCTCTCTCTATCACAAGAGAGTCAAATCCATGGCTTCTACTTCTTCCCTCGCTCTCTCTCAAGCTCTCCTAGCTCGTGCAATCTCTCACCATGGTTCTGACCAACGTGGATCTTTACCAGCTTTCTCTGGACTCAAATCCACCGGTTCACGCGCCTCAGCTTCGTCTCGTCGACGTATCGCTCAATCCATGACCAAAAACCGATCTCTCCGTCCTCTTGTTCGCGCTGCAGCTGTTGAGACTGTTGAGCCAACCACTGATTCGTCGATTGTGGACAAATCGGTCAACTCGATTAGGTTTTTGGCTATCGATGCGGTGGAGAAGGCCAAATCAGGTCATCCTGGTCTTCCTATGGGTTGTGCTCCGATGGCTCACATTTTGTATGATGAGGTCATGAGGTATAACCCCAAGAACCCTTATTGGTTCAACCGTGACCGATTCGTTCTATCTGCTGGACATGGATGTATGTTGCTCTACGCGTTGCTTCATCTTGCCGGCTACGACAGCGTCCAGGTCTGTGATCTCTTCTCTGTTTAATTGCTTTCGATCTGATCGTAATTGATGAATGTAGTAACTTTAGTGGATAGATTGAATCTGTTTTGATATTCATCTGATGGCTGCTTGAAGTAGATTCACTGAAAAGGTGTTTGGATTTGTTTATTAGGAGGAAGATTTGAAGCAGTTCCGTCAATGGGGAAGCAAGACACCAGGACATCCTGAGAATTTCGAGACTCCTGGAATTGAAGTCACTACTGGTTTGAGATTTTGCTTCTTTTGGCTTATGGTTCATGTGAAATTTCACAGAAACTATCTATAACTGTATTTACAATTGTGCTCTCTGCTTTGGCTGCTATGCAGGTCCTCTTGGACAAGGAATCGCTAATGCTGTTGGTTTAGCTCTTGCTGAGAAGCATTTGGCTGCTAGATTCAACAAACCTGATGCTGAAGTAGTCGACCACTACACGTAATATATATAACCCATAGTTATGTTGTCGTTCTTGGTTTGTATATAGCTCTGATAATAGAAATACTGTTTTTGATTGATTGTCTAGATATGCGATCCTTGGAGATGGTTGTCAGATGGAGGGTATTTCTAATGAAGCTTGCTCTCTAGCTGGCCATTGGGGACTTGGAAAGCTCATTGCTTTCTACGATGACAATCACATTTCTATAGATGGAGACACAGAAATTGCCTTCACTGAGAACGTGGACCAGCGATTTGAAGCCCTTGGATGGCATGTTATCTGGGTGAAGAATGGAAACACTGGGTATGACGAGATCCGTGCTGCCATTAAGGAAGCTAAAACTGTTACTGACAAGCCTACTTTGATCAAGGTAACTACACAATTTCTTAACCATCAAACATCGGTTGGTCTAAAGACCTTTGATATTGATTTACCATATTGCGTAATCCAGGTCACTACTACCATTGGTTATGGGTCTCCCAACAAGGCGAACTCATACAGTGTCCATGGAGCTGCACTTGGCGAGAAGGAAGTTGAGGCTACCAGAAATAACCTTGGATGGCCGTATGAGCCGTTCCAGGTACCTGACGATGTAAAAAGGTTAGTAAATCCAAAGCAGGCTTATGTTTGGTTTTATTGCTTTGAAGTTGCCTTGATGACTTACTGTTTGACTTGCACTTCTCTAGCCACTGGAGTCGTCATACACCTGAAGGAGCTACTCTTGAATCTGACTGGAGTGCAAAGTTTGCAGCATATGAAAAGAAGTACCCAGAGGAAGCTTCTGAGTTGAAATCTATTATCACTGGTGAATTACCTGCTGGCTGGGAGAAGGCTCTACCTGTAAGTAGAACTCTCTTTGCATTCTGTACAATTCAATTGGTATTCTAGATATGAGTTATAGAACATCTTTCTTTTTCCTTTTTTAGACATACACACCAGAGTCTCCAGGTGATGCCACCAGAAACCTGTCACAGCAATGTCTTAACGCCCTTGCTAAAGTTGTTCCCGGTTTCCTTGGTGGAAGTGCTGACCTTGCATCATCCAACATGACATTGCTGAAAGCCTTTGGCGACTTCCAAAAGGCCACACCTGAAGAAAGAAATCTTAGGTTTGGTGTTAGGGAGCACGGAATGGGAGCCATCTGCAATGGCATTGCCCTTCACAGCCCCGGTCTTATCCCTTACTGTGCGACGTTCTTTGTCTTCACCGACTACATGAGAGGTGCCATGAGAATCTCAGCTTTGTCTGAAGCTGGTGTTATCTATGTTATGACCCATGATTCCATTGGTCTTGGAGAAGATGGACCAACCCATCAGCCCATTGAGCACATTGCAAGTTTCCGTGCTATGCCCAACACTCTTATGTTCCGTCCTGCTGATGGAAATGAAACAGCCGGTGCATACAAGATCGCTGTCACCAAGCGCAAGACACCATCTATCTTAGCTCTGTCTAGGCAAAAGCTGCCTCATCTTCCAGGTACATCCATCGAAGGAGTGGAAAAGGGTGGATATACAATTTCTGACGACTCTTCAGGCAACAAACCCGATGTGATCTTGATTGGAACTGGTTCTGAGCTAGAGATTGCTGCACAGGCTGCGGAGGTGCTCAGGAAAGACGGCAAAACCGTTAGAGTTGTTTCTTTCGTGTGCTGGGAACTATTTGACGAGCAATCAGATGAATACAAGGAGAGTGTGTTGCCATCGGATGTATCAGCTAGAGTTAGCATTGAAGCAGCTTCGACTTTCGGATGGGGAAAGATTGTTGGAGGCAAAGGAAAGTCCATTGGTATTAATTCATTCGGAGCCAGCGCACCAGCACCCTTACTCTACAAGGAGTTTGGTATCACCGTTGAAGCTGTTGTTGATGCGGCCAAGTCATTCTTCTAAGAGATTTAAGATCGGACCATTCTCTCTGAGGGGGTTTTGTCTGAAACTTGATTTGGAAACAAGGCTATTCACAACATTGTCTCATATCTCGAAATAAAGTGCAACAAGACACAAAGACTTTCACTTTCTTTTTTGTTTTTGTTTTTTGTACTTCAGGTCAAGATAGGTTTTCGGTTTGAGAAGAGAAACAAATTAGAAAGACAATGTAAAACTCCCATGATCATTCGTGTAATGCTAAATGCTTGAATTTCAGCAAAACTTTCTAGCATTTGTTTCTTGGGGTGTAGACTAAATTACCTACATAAGCAGACATAAGCATTGGGTGGACAAGAGAAAACAGGGTTTGGTTCTTCTTTAAGGTATATCTACATTTGGGGGCCCTATTTATCCATATTGAAGGAATGGTGAAGTTTCTACCTTGAGATATCCAAATATCCATATCTCTGGGGGTTTTATCTGAAACTTGATCTGGAAACAAGGCTATTCACAAGAGTGTCTTATATCTCAAAATAAAGTACAACAAGACGCAAAGACTTTCACCTTTTTTTTTTGTTTATTGTAATTTGGGTCAACTAAGGTTTTGGCCTTTTGGGTTTGAGAAGAGAAACGATTTAGAAAGACAATGTAAAACTCCCACTATCATTCGTGTAATGTTAAATGCTTGAATTTCAGCAAACTTCCTAGCAATTGTTTCTTTGGTGTAGACTAAAATGACCTACATAAACAGAGATACGCATTGGGTGGACAAGAGAAATTAGGGTTTGGTTCTTCTTAAGGTACGTTTACGTATATCTACATTTAGGGTCCATAATTATCATAAGAGGAGATATTGAAGGAATGGTCATGTTTCTTCTACCTTGGCATATCCAAATATCCATGTACTAAGCCTAACAACTAACAAGAGATGAAGAAAGCTACGCTTGTCACTCGTCAATTTGTCATTACTCATCACTCATCAGTGACGACAACACAAGTAGGACCCACTACTTGTTGGCATCCCAACATTATAGTATGCTTCAACAGTAAAGAGTATATTCAGATTCCCTTTTTGTTCCGATAGTTAATGGGCTATAGGCCCAGTAAAGCACAATACTGTCCAATGGAATTAAACTCTAGGCCTAGTTAATGACACTAATTTGTAGCTCCCATGCACGTGACAAAACATCCACACGCATATGTAACACGTGGCTTAATGCTGATTGGCTATTCGAAAACGCTGGACCATCTCTGATTGACGGCGAACCGAAATTGGTCATGAATGCAACTTTGGTGTTAAGTTTTGATAAACAAATACAAGACTTCGGATTTTTGAAGATATTGTACCATGATATTTTAATTGTATTGTGGAGTAAATTTTTTTGGTTTGTTAATATTATGGTTTTGTCAAATTCTTAATACAAATTTATTATAATATATGTGTTGTTAAGTGTTATAGCAAATGGTTGAAATGTTAGATTTATTGATTGTATTATTTAAGTGTATTTTTTTTTTATGTAATTAATTGGATGAAATTTTATATTTGAATTTTGGATAGTATTATATATTATAATATATGTTTGTCAAGTCTTAGAGATAATATTTTGATTACATATAGTTAATTTTATTAATAATGAAGAAATTATGTAATTCTAGCATATTTTCTTGCTCAAGATGTATTGGTGTGAGCAAATGTATAATACTATAATCCCTATTTTCCATAGCAAGTAAATATTGCTTGAAAACGCCCATGTTTCTGATTCTGTGTAAGCAACTTTTGCAAGTAGATTGTGTAACAACAAGAAATCTCTTCCTTTAAGCATTGATGGCGATGTCAAAACTGTTTGTAACTCTCACAATAAGTATGTGTCTCTTAAGTTCTGGATTCCAAATTGTCACATCTCTTGAAGCCTTCACCATATTTGATCGTCCATATCTATTCCTCAATGGAAGATTGACCCGAACAAACCTCTCAAGTGCTGAAACTACCACAAATCTCGGAACTCTGTTCTGTTCATCCACGAAACTGTTTTCGAACATCAACTGAAATGACAATAGTCCAAGTGCTGCAGTTCCTTGTTTCTCCAAAGAAGCCAAACTTAGAATCTTGCAGTCCCAAGGTGGTGCTTCCTATTCCAATATTCTGCAGTAACAACATGAATACTTGATACTTTCGTTCCATGAATATATGAAGACCACATTACATATTTGTCCTTCCACTATGCTTATGCTTCTCATCTTTCTCTGTTTCGTTTTCCTGCCATAACTCTCTCATTCCATCAAGTTGCAATTTCAACACTTTTAACTATAAGCCATGTCTACTCATAAGTTCTTAGGCCTGGACCTACAACTAGATCTGAGTATGCAAAAGCCACAGTGAAAAACTCTCTCATCAAAGCCATCCCAAAAACATGTCTACTTGCTGATTGTTTTTCCAAGAAGTTGATTATGTTGCACGTACTTGTGATTCCTCCAAGTAACCAATGGCTACACTGAACCAAACCAATCCACCAATAGTGACACGTATCTGTACTTACCTGCCTAGATTTTATGGTCGTTCTCTTCATTGTCTAAATTCACCAAAAGTTGTTGACACTTGGGACTGAGACATGTGATCTTGTATCATAAACTGCAGACTTTGAAATGGTTTGGCCTCTGTGAGAAACTTCACATGATAAGAAGGAACTCTCTGCAACAACTTATAAGTCATGTTAAAAAACTCCTATTGATTGAGCATCTTTCTATTTCATCATCCATTGATTTCGACTCAAGTCACCTTCCTTCACTAAAGTCTATTGACAATCCATATGACCATATTCTTTGCATGACCAGAGCAACCTCCAAATTATATCTTTCTCCTGTTTGTATTTGAACTTACTGTTGAACTTTGCTTCTTTCGTTACTTAAGAGCAAAAGAAAAGAGAACATATTTAGGTTTATGATGTAACCAGAACTGCTCTGTTTTATCTGTCGAGAGAAGGAGAACAAAGTAAGTGGGAACTTGTTTTTATTTCACTGAGACACGAAAGCAACGACTTGTAACTTCTCGGACACTGATACCCATTCACAACCGACACGATTGTGTTATGACACCGTTAGACTTTTACATACACACTTAATTATAGGAGTATAACATAAAACGGAAATTCTATTACAAACTAACACTTACAAGCTTACAAATTTTTTTATGTCTTCCATTAACATGTCCATCCCATCTAGGTGAAGGATCATCAAGAACTATACTTCTATAGGATTCCTTCATTTCCAAGGTATTAGCCAATCTGATGATTACAAAAACCACAAGAATGCCTGCGCTTGTAGACTCGGAAATTTGTTTTATCATCGTCGGAGTTTTAGAGTCTTTGTCTAATTTGCTAAACAATAAGTTAAAAGGAACAGACATTAAAAACATGCAACTGAAAGAAGTATTAAGACAATATCTAAGCCCAACACTAAATTATCTTCAACTTGGACGCTACTAGCGGAGATAATCTGTAAAAATTCTCTGAGAACGATAATTAACGTTAATTGAAAGATAAGCTGTAACGATAATGGAAAGATTCGCATAAACAAATTCGTTCCCTAAAATCAAAATCTCATAGCAAGTTGTAACCCATCAAAACTAGCGAAAACAGATACATAGGTTCAAAAGAAGAAGAGCTTTGAGTTGCAATGCAGACAATGAAATGGTCCTTCTTGAAGGACATGATCAACTCTATTCTTCTCAAGCCACAAGAGTGCTTGCAGTTGTAGACTCGCTGCAAAAGCAAGAACAAGAGTTGGCATCAAAATTCAAAGTCAAGAGATGATAATCAAGAACTCTTAGATGTTCAAGTACTTACTACTTCCAGACGGGTGGGAGCTTCTTGGTCTTCTTGTAGTAACGAGCAAGACGATGGATTCTGCTCTCTACAAGAATCAGCCTGAATTTGGAATCCTTATCTTTCCTGTTCCTCTCAAGATGCTTGCGGATAGCAACAGCTTTCTTGATCAAGTGATACAGATCCTCAGGGATCTCAGGTGCAAGACCTAGAGAGAATTACAAAAGATCTCTTAGTTTCAGTGATTATTCAATAAGCAAAAAAAAAACAAACACTTACAAAAGAATCAAGAGAGATTGAATAGTACCATGAGCTTTCAAAATTCTGAGAATCTTGCTTCCAGTAACACTTTTCACCTGTGGAATTCCGTGAGAGTCACGAAGAATGACACCAATCTGCGATGGGGTCAAACCCTTCTTCGCAAATTTGCAGATGGACTCATCAACCTAATTCAATTATCAAAACAAACATCAGGACCAATCAAAGTAAACACTTTATTCTCAAAGAAGTATCAAGTAAGCTAACTTGGAGAGTGCAAGCAAACACATCAATATTGATTGCATCACAGATAGTACTCATCAACAGATTAAATCACTAAAACGAACTATCACATCAAGATCATAACTCTATTTCTTAATATGTCACAAAAGGATTGAAACTAACAAACAACAAATCACATCAATAAAATCAAATTCAATGACAAACCAAAACTAAAATGCAGAAGATTCTCATATTCCAAATTTCCTAACCAAAATTAGAATCAAATCCTATGTTCAGCCATGCGAGAGGTAGCGATAACATTTTCGAAACACAAATTGAAAATGAAATCAAACAGAAATCTAGATTAAGTCTACGAATCTTACATCTTGAGGGGTTGTCTTGAGCCAGCTCGGAGATGAACGCTTGTACGGCAAAGCAGATGCCGAGATACCCTTACTACAGAACACACAACAAAATGTAAGAGAACAAGTTTTCAAATCAAGACTCAATCAGATACGAGAAGGAAACGAACCCTCTACTATGCATTCGACCCATGACTGCGACGGCGAAGTGATCGTCCTCTCACTGAGATCGTTCTTCCTCGGTTTCTTTCTTACGGCTGCTGCTGCGCTTCAGAGAATCCACAAACCCTAAATTGCTTCTTTATATATACCTCGTATCTTATGGTCGTGCCACAGGTCTTTTTGTTCCCTAATCTATATGGGCTTTAGTTTTCATACATAGGCCCAATTAAAATTAAAAGTCTACAAAAGGAGGCCTTGAAACTCATGTATAAAACAACACATATGTAAACGTTACCGTTTCGAAAATAGATAAAAACTTTCGTTAGTTTTAAATTAGTTAGCATTTAGTTCTTTTTCATAATCAGTATTAGCAGGTTTAAGTATACAATTTTGTTAGTTGTTTATTGTGTAATGAACTTTTAAATTGAAACTATATTATTACAATAGGATGCATAAGAAAGTATCCAATCGTTCTGATTAGAAGTCTAATCAAGTAGTCATCAACCTAAGGATAAGTGAACAACAAAGACGCATTAATAGCAAAACTCATTTTAAACAAAAACGGAACCTAGCTAAATTGGTTTATGCAATACCGATCTATTCACAATGTATGTAGACACAAAATAGGGATAAACGTCATTGTATACACATTAACCTAACAAGCACGTTACACTACATATATATCACAGTCCCAAACGAATACTTAACACATTACACATGATCATAATCAAAAGTCATTTAATATGTTGCACAGGGTGTAGAATTTAAACCCTAGACCTAAAGAAATAAATTCGCTATCGACATTAAATGTTATTCAAAACAAAATCTAAGAATCGAAGTGAGTAAATAAATGGGAAGATAGAAGGGAATGAAGGACACGTAAATGATTGGGTTAAACAAATGTCAACGCTAAGTCCATTCCTTAAAGCCAAACCACACCCATTTATTAACCTAACTGCCTAACCGTCTTGTCATCACCTTCCTTTCCTCAACTTCTCTTTATATAGAAACCCTTTCTTCTCTCGAAAGCCAAACATTTTTATCAAGATATTAACACAAGAATACGATCATGAGGCTCGTCTGGTCGCCGGAAACTGCCTCTAACGCTTACATCCACACCGTTAGATCAGTAAGAATCCTCCTCTAATTCAGATGGCGCATTTTGTACATCATCTTTTGTTTTCTTGTTCATGTTTGTTCACCGTCAATTCAACTTGTTGACCTAAATTGTATTTTGATCAAGGAAATCTTCAATATGTATATGAATTACAATTTTTATAGTTCTTATAATTAATATTTTCTTCGCTGTGAAGTATATGTGGTTTTTATTTAGTCGATCTTGATGTATCATGTACATATATGAATTTAGAATCTTGATGTAATTATTTCTATATGTGTGTCTTTGAAGTGTAAAAGCTACAGAGACTCGAGCGTGGCGGAGTTTTTATCGGCTACGGCGGCGGGATGGAACACGAGGCTGATCGTTGAGACTTGGTCACGTGGAGATCCGATCGCAACTAGCGTCGGACTCGCCGTGGCAGCGATACACACATGTGGAAGACACGTGTGCATAGTTCCTGACGAAGAGTCGAGGTCGGAGTACGAGGCGGTGATGAGAGGAGCCGTTACGAGTGACTCAACGGAGGTTATGGTCTTAGACTCGGCGGAGGACGTGGTGGAGAGAATCTCCGGCGTGGATTTCATGGTGGTTGATTCGAAACGCCACGAGTTCGTAAACGCGTTGGGATTAGCGAAAACGAGCAAAATGGGCGCCGTTTTGGTGTGTAAAAACGCCACGCTGAAATCTATCCCTGGGTTTAAATGGCAAGGTCTTTTGAGACGAGGTACACGTGTCGTGAGATCGGTGTTCTTACCCGTCGGGAGAGGATTAGAGATCGTACACGTGGGAGCCAGTGGTGGTGGTAATGGTTTGAGGAAGATTCCTAGCCGTTGGATTAAACACATAGATCCTCGATCTGGAGAGGAACACTTGTTTAAGCGTTAGTCAACGTTTTTGTTTTCCCTTTTAATCAAAAACAATGTCATGTATTTTTTCCATAACAATTACCATTTCTAATCATGTAATAGATAGAAAAGAATATCACCACATCAAGAAGTAATTGGTGATTTGTTTCCAAATGTATAGCTTCCTTTTGCTTCTAGATTTGTTTCCCAAAAATGTTATTTTTGAATTAGATGAGAACAAACCCATGATACCTTTAATATTCCTCCTGATTTGGCCAACCAAAGAAGTCTAATTTTCACTCAGTTGCTAATGAAACATAAATAATTACTTGGGACTTGATTTTACACTCCTAAAAGAAGTGATAGACTTGGTCTTGGACTTTATGATGTAATGGGATTGAAACCCTAAATGTGTGTAATCTCAATCAAACACAACTTTTAAAAACAATAAGAAGAAGTAATATATTCGTCTGTACTTTTGAAAATTGTTAGTTATTTTAGGGTTTTTTTGTGGGATTATAAGCCATCACTACTTGGGAGAATTATCTTAAATGTGTGATTTTTTTTTATTTTAAAATGTAACGCATCTCACGCCTAATAGAGTAATAATCGTTCGTACACGTATCTAAGAATATAGTCTACAATTTACTTTCATTTGAAGATAATCTTGTATTTACACAGAATCAATTTAATTTGTCCAACTTCAATGTATTTGGGAGAAATTAATAGCTCAAATGGATATTCTTCTCCTTATAAATTTTTAAAATGTCCTTTAAAAGTAATTTCCTTATATCTTTTTTTTTTCAAAAAAAAAAAGTCAAAGGAAAATTAAAAAATTTAATAGCTAGTCCAAACAAAGAAATCT
>Ga0041059_1001293_pt1 | contig 20035 bp, 18 predicted proteins | sample AraColnosormetaG_FD_56232 | JGI IMG/M metagenome (GOLD analysis project Ga0041059, IMG submission 56232) | Arabidopsis roots microbial communities from North Carolina, USA - Col MF nosort | ecosystem: Host-associated > Plants > Roots > Unclassified | place: USA: North Carolina | collected... | reverse complement strand
AAAAAAAAAAAAAAAAGTAAAAAAGTACGTTTTTGTTTTGGTAAAAAACACTAAAGAGGCAAAAACGTAAAAAGGCAAAAAATATATTTTTACTTGGGGAAAAAGATGTTAAAGCCCACAAGACAAGGCAGAGGTTTCTCCCATGCTTTGTCTTTAGTTTAACCGCCGCATCCTCTCTCTCTGGTCGGAGAAATCTCCAGATTTGGTCATTTCTCCAATCTTCTCGGAACCCTAATTTAACCAAACCTCTCCTCCTTCAGATTCATCTTCCTCCTAATCTCCCTAAAAGCTCAAACCTTTCTCTCAATCAATTCTAAACAATGGCAACAGAAGCAACAACCAAATTCCCAGAATCCGATCTCCGTCCAATCCCACAACCACCGGATTTTCATCCAGCAATCATCGTTCCAGCTCAAAACACAACTCTTAAATTCTGGCAACTAATGGTCGCCGGTTCAATCGCTGGCTCAGTCGAACACATGGCTATGTTTCCAGTAGATACAGTCAAAACCCATATGCAAGCTCTTCGTTCATGTCCGATTAAACCAATCGGAATCCGTCAAGCTTTCCGTTCAATTATCAAAACCGATGGACCTTCTGCTTTATATAGAGGTATTTGGGCTATGGGACTTGGTGCTGGACCAGCTCACGCTGTTTATTTCTCATTCTATGAAGTCTCTAAGAAGTTTTTATCCGGTGGAAACCCTAATAACTCTGCTGCACACGCTATTTCCGGTGTTTTCGCTACTATATCTAGTGATGCTGTGTTTACTCCAATGGATATGGTTAAGCAAAGGTTGCAAATTGGGAATGGAACTTATAAAGGAGTTTGGGATTGTATCAAGAGAGTAACGCGTGAGGAAGGGTTTGGTGCTTTTTACGCTTCGTATAGAACTACTGTGTTGATGAATGCTCCGTTTACCGCTGTGCATTTCACTACTTATGAGGCGGTTAAGAGAGGTTTGAGGGAGATGTTGCCTGAGCATGCTGTTGGAGCAGAGGATGAGGAAGGTTGGTTGATTTATGCTACTGCTGGAGCTGCGGCTGGTGGGTTAGCGGCTGCTGTAACTACTCCGCTTGATGTTGTTAAGACGCAGTTGCAATGTCAGGTGATTGAAATATCTCTAAAGCTACTGACTTTTAAGTATCTGATAGCTAATGTGGTTATAGATTGGCCAAGCTACTTTAAGTAGTTGTCTCTTGATCCTATAGATCACTTGAATGAAGAAAGATATCTTCTTTCTTCTCTTTGGATATTTTGTGATTTCACGAGTATGATTTTATAGGTAACATGTAGATTGCATCAAGCATTGTTAGAACTATGGTCATAAAACTTAATATTACTGAATTTACATGTGAAAGTCGCATAGATAATGTTTCTATATTTGTGGTTTAGAATACTTGGTCAATAGCTATTTCATAGGATTTGGGTTGTTTTGTTTGTTCTGAGAAGTTTGTTTGTGGTGATGTTTCAGGGTGTGTGTGGTTGTGACCGTTTCAAGAGCAGTTCAATAAGCGATGTGTTCCGTACAATAGTGAAGAAAGACGGTTATAGAGGACTTGCTAGAGGATGGCTACCAAGAATGCTCTTCCATGCTCCAGCAGCTGCGATTTGCTGGTCCACTTATGAAACAGTCAAATCTTTCTTTCAAGATCTCAATGGTGAAGCAAACGCAGCTTGAAAAGACACAAACATACATGCGTTTGGCATAATTTACTTGCCTGATTCAGGTCATTGATTCTTCATAGAGCTAGCTACTGGTTGGTTAGTATTAACACTAGCTCTTAGAGAAGATCTCTGTTTGTATAATTTATTTGTTTTCTTCACGCAATAATGTTATCAGATTAGAGTTACAACAACCCCAAGGCCTTTTTTCTGGTTTGCATTGATAGAGAAATTTTGTACTTTTATTTGTTTTAATGAGAAAGATACTATAAAGAGATAGATGAGCTTAAAGAGTGTCCATTCACAAGGTCAATGATAAAGATTCGATTCTTATTGTTTGAACTTTGAAATACCATTTATCAATTTCTGTGAAGAACAAGTTTCTTACAAGGACTTGTACAAAAAGAATAAAGAGAAGATCTTATCATGAACAGAGTGATTCATGAGCTAACAACTTTGGCAACGATCACAGTGACATCATCAAGCTTCCCTCCTGCAATTTTCAGAACCAGAGATCTCAACTAAGAAACTACTCTTGTTTAGTATAATATGTCAGGATAATGCATCAACATTGTTGTTTATTTACCTGTAAGCTTCTTTCCTAGTACCTTCTTCCAGAGAGGAACATCAAACCCCTGCACATATACGTTGATTCAGATATACTTTGCGTGAACTGGTAAAATTCATTCTTAGATCAAGTTAAAAATCTTACCTTGGCTCTTGCTTCTAATGCATATGGAGACTCAAACTCTGTATCTCTTGAATGGCTACTCGCCACTTCAGCTAATAACCTTGCTGTAATGGTTATACCAAAAAACATGTAACTTACTAAAAATCAAGAGAGATGGTATATACATATACATACATGACTCTGCAACATCTGTATGCTTGGTCACTATAGAAACGATCTCATGATCAAACACATTATCGAAAAGTCCGTCTGAACCCATCACGATCACGTCTCCCTTCTGTACTTCCACTATGCTAAACTGCTTGAAATGCAAAAAAAATGATACAAAGGTACAATACTAGCACAAATCATGAAGAGTGGTAAGGATTTATTTACCGATGCATCTAGATAAGTTTGAGCAGACCCCTCAGAGCTTAGTTGGTAAGGACAGTCAAAATAGTGCTCTTGTGGAGCAGTGGCAAAAATAATCTGACCTGAAAATGAGAATGAAAGAAGAAGATCTTTGTCAAAGGCTGAACATGAAAACAATCTAGCATCTTAGGTTACAGTGTAGTACCTTCCCGAAGAAGCTTAAGTCCACAGTCACCAACATTGCCTATTTTGAGAATACCCACTTCCTCAAGCATAGCTAGAATACTGCTTTCATCAATAACCGGGACATCAAGCTATCCAAAAAGGGAACAAAAACCAATCTTTGAAGAGAATAACAATCAAATCTCACTCACATTGTGGCAGAACCTCTAGAAGTAGTTGCGGTATGAGCTTTGTCAATGAGAAAACCAGGATCATATCTGACCTCTTGGTCATCAACTAAACGAGAAGCGTTAGCCATAAGTTCTTTAGAGAACAAGGAAGGATCAACATCTTGTTCAGCCCAACTGAGACAGAAAAAAATATAAACTTTATCAACATTAAGATAAACCCACAAAGAAACTCAAAAGTTAGCATAACCAAAAGCTAAAGCTTACCCGGAGACACCATCTGCAACAGCCATGACTCCACCTCTATAACTACTTACAAAGAAAGCATCTTCACCACCTTTCTCTACCTATATAATTTCGACACTAGATGTCGATTTTAATTGCATAAATATTCTCTAAGCAAATCCAAATTCATTACATCCAAAGAAGAAAAACAGAGACTTTGGTCTGGTGTTACCTTATCTGGATGAGGGATTGCGTGAATTCCGACAGATAAAGAGAGTTCAGGCCTAAAGGAAAATGCAAACATATTTTGACAAATGAGTTCTCAGTTTCGAACAACGTAAACTCGAAATAGTACAAGAGAGAGCAGAGACCGAAGTGGTTGGATTTCTGATGGAGCACAGCGACAGAGGAAGTCAACGCGACTAGGGTTTGGATGTGAGAGACGAAGCGATGGTATTGCGTGAGGAACCATCATTCTCGTCACTGGAATCGCCATTTCCTGCAATGGCTTGCTCTCTCGTTCTCTTTCAATCCTGTGGTGGTGCGTACTTTGTGTGTGAAGGTTGTTTAATTTTAGAGATAATTATTAACTAGAAGAGATAGAATCAATAAGCACCAGTGGTCTAGTGGTAGAATAGTACCCTGCCACGGTACAGACCCGGGTTCGATTCCCGGCTGGTGCACTAAGCTATGATGATATTGGCTTAAGCATTGGGTGGGTCCTTTGCATTTTTCTGAATTATCAGTTGAGATATGCCACACCTCTGAGCTCTTTTTTTTTTCCCTTATGTAAACTAAATTTTTCAAGTAACATTTTTTGTATTATCACTCAATTTCTCTTACTATATTCCATACTATTTCTGTTCTTGAAATAAAGCATCTCGGCCAAAAAAAGGTAAAACCAACGTTTCTAATTAATTTTCTTACATCCAAATCACTCGATCATTTATGTGACATACTCAAAGAAAGATAAGTTTTTTCGCATCCAAAAAATTGATATTGTCAATAATATTCAATAAATGATCCATGAATTTGGATGAAAATCTTCAACTCTTATAAAAACTCTTAACACTTCAAATAGGTCTCTTAAGGAAATTTACTCTAATTCTTTTAATTAACAATTGTTTCTATATTTTGTTTTATAGCTTTTTTATTATTTAATTATTGAAAGTCCTTGTTTTAATTGTAAGAACTCATGAGTTTGTCCATTTAAAATACCACAAAGCTCAACACGTAACTCATATTCTTATAATTATATTATTTAGAATAAACTAAATGTAACTCATAAAAAACCATGGTCTACCAACTTATTGGGTATAGAACTAGTTTCAGTGGAGAGTGTCCGAGTCAAAATGAGAATCCCAAAAGAAGAATGCTACAAAGTAAGTTGTTTAAAATATAACATGAACCCAACTTCCACCGGTTAGTAACGTTCATGTTTGTCACTGTCCATTTTATGAACTTCTCATTGGAACTGTAACTATATTCCTGAAAGTCATAAGAGAAAGATCAAGTACTTAATTTACAATAGATGATACAACACATATACATGTTGAAACATTTGAAAAACAAGAATTTTGACATGTATAAACTGATTCATCTTGTATCATTAGGAACTGGGTAAAATCACCATCCAATAAATACCCGCTAAGATCAAAACCATAAACCATGATTAGCATAGCATAAAACCTTCAACCAGATCACTCGACTTCAAATAACATACAATTAACTAAACTTACGTAGTTGAAACAACAAGCACCAGTGGTCTAGTGGTAGAATAGTACCCTGCCACGGTACAGACCCGGGTTCGATTCCCGGCTGGTGCATCTAGTAGCATGTGAGCAGTGATGAAAATATCTTGAGCTGTGGTGATGAATCTTCGGATATGATATTAACCTCGCTATAATCTGAGCTCACTCATTTCTTTTACTTTTTTTTTTGATTGAGCAGCAAAACCCAAAAACTAGTAACACAAATTTGAGATTTTGTCACTTCACTTCAACTGAAACTAAAAAGATATCTCAATACATATATCCTGTAAAGTGTCACATAAATATTCCATACAAAACTTTGAATTCCAAACTATTGAAGCACTAGAGAGATCCACAGACATACGTTGTAAATTTACTTATTATCAATGATTCTCAACTCAAATACATGTGAACAAAAAGCTAGCAATACTCTCAAGCACTGATGTTTTCGAAACTTGCGCTTTTATCTACTCTCTTGAATATCCCTGCAATTACCTGGTGTTTGAATGCCACAAAACACACAACTTAGAAGAAGAAGAAGAAACCTCCATCTATAATGAGTTTACGAAGATAGAAAAATACCTTTCCAGGTCCCAATTCGTAGCTGCTTTTAAGTCCTTTGGATAAGAGAGTCTTTACTGTTGTCTCCCATTGGACTGGAGATGTCACCTGTAGTCAACATTTGCATCTTTTTTTTATATAGCGTCGCCAAAAGAGAAATAATTCACATAGTTCTCTGAGTATTGATTTATTACCTGGCGTGCAAGTATCTTCTTGATCGTGTCTGGATCTGCATGAGGCTGTGCATCGACATTCGAGATCACTGGGATCCTCGGACTTCTGATCTCTGTGGCTGCCAATGCAGCTTCTAATCTCGAGACTGCTGGTTCCATGAAACTAGTGTGGAAAGCACCTGCAACAGCTAGACGCACCTACAGAACCAACCGCCAACAATCATGTTTCTGATAGCATCGAGGAAGATTTCATAACATAAATGGAATTAGAGAGAGAGGATACCGTCATTCGTGCTTTGAATGACTTAGCTTTGGCTTCAACAACTTCGATTCCTTTAAGACCTCCAGATACTGCGTAATTACCCTGTAACAGTATACCACATAAAGGAATGTGAAAATGATTTTATACAAGTCTAGAATGCAAAAGATTCATGGAAGACATATATACCGGACATAAGTAATTTGCGATCTGAACTTTGTCAGCTTCATCTACTTCTTGATTTGCTGCATCACACAACTGCTGAACCTTTTCTGAGTCCAACCCTATGATACTAACCATGGCACTCTTAGCAGCATCTGCAGCAGCCTGAAGAAAGTCATTTTATCAAAAACTAAAAGTCAATGCAGCTGTTCGAATGGTATATAAGATCACTACAAAGTTCAGCCGTCACAACATCAACCTAAACTTGACATAGTCAATGAAGGATATACAGAGCAGAGTTCAATCTTACCTGCATAGCTTCTCCTCTAAGTTTTACAAGCTTCAGCCCGTCCTCGAAGCTTGAGAATAAAAACAGTAACAGAGAAAAGAACAAAAGTAAGTTAGGTGATGATGCACATAGGTAAAAGGGAACAAAGTGACATACTTTCTTACAATGATATTTGAAAATCCGAGATTTGATACCTCTATCATTCAGTTAAGGATATTGATTCAGATGTTAACTAACCTGAAGGCTCCAGCAAAAGCCAGAGCAGTATACTCTCCCAAACTGAGACCGCAAGTCACATCAACCGAGTTAATTATTTGTTCTCCGCCTTCACGAACACGGAGCAATTCAACTGCTGCTAAACTTGTGACATAAATAGCAGGCTGAGAAAATGATAGACCAATAACTTAGACATCATACCAAAATGTACATACTAAAAGGAAACATCACATAAAAATTAAGTTTTGCTAGAGTTAGGTGACAACAGACAAGAAAGAAGATCATAAATCTGAAGTTGTCCCTAACCAAAAGTTGCAAAGATACCTGGCTTATGACCGTAGAATCAAGCTTCTCTTTTGGTCCATTAACACAAATATCCAAAAGATCATACCTGCAGAAAGCCACCATATAGTTTATTCATTCACAAAAACAAACAAAAAGGTTTCAACTTTAAACAAAGGAACATACCCTAAGATATCATTAGCTTTCTTATACAACTCTCCAGCTGCTCCAACACTCTGAGACTCTTTTCCCATTCCTACTGCTTGAGCTCCCTGAGACATAGCAAATTCATCTAAACTTTGTCACATTTGATCTAAAAATTGAAACGAGTTCTGAGAGATTACAAGCAAAGAATATGACGTTATGATGAAGACCCTACATTGTAATTAAAATCACATCAATCAGATCAAAATTAGCAAACTTTTCAATCTGGGCAATTCCAAATTTCCTAAATTGATACGAAATCAATCAGAGTCCACATTTTCATTGTTCAGATTGATAACATGTAATCGGAAGTTACCTGACCGGGAAAGAGAAAAGCAGAGGTGGGTTTGTAATCAGCGAACAGAGAATCGTGAACAGTAGTACTCTGAGATCCAGCAGAGACGCTCATAGAAATCCTAGATCGGCTGAGATTCTTGGCGGCGAAGCCAAAGGAGGCATTTTTAGAGGAGGAGAGATTGTTGAGAGATATGGAAGGGAGGAGCAAGGAAGAGGAGGCGGTGGTGGCCATGGCGGAGAGAGAAGTGCGCCGGATAAGAGAATGAGACGGAGATGTGAGTAAGATAGTACGGTGAAGCAGTGAACGCATTCAGAGAAGTAAACAGTAGTAATCCTTTTTAAAAAAGCTTTAGCGGAGTTAACGAAGATGATGGTAGCTGGGGGAAGTTTTTGAAGAAAGGAGAGAAACGGACACGTGTCCAAATTTGATTGGATGTAAAGCTTAACAAAAGAAACAAAAAAATTCGTGTGTTCAAGACTACGTTAAATTCCATTTTGTGGTCAATCATCCAAAGATTAATGTTGTATTTGTGTTATTTTGGTAAAGAGATGCGATAAAATGATGAGGAAATAGAAGAAATACGAAAAAATCAGAACAAAAAAAAACTCAGGTTTGACGACGGCGATTAGGTTTTGTAGGAAAAGCAGTTGACTTTGTACGTGAAATTACAGATGTACCCCTCGTTTTAACTAAAATGCATAATATTGTCCACTTGTAGGTATCGAACTTATCACTTTGGCTACCAAAAACAACCTTCCAGACCACAATGCTACATCAAATTTTAAAAATATGACTGATTAAAAGTTATATATACTATATATTTATATAAACTATAGCATATTTGCCAATTTGATTTAACGCCTAGTCGACGATTAATCCGAAATAGGCGGTACTCTAGCACCTAAGTACGTACTGCATGACTTTTATAACATTGCAGATGGTGATGACTATCACCGGAAGATAAACTCAATCGGAGAATAGAAAATATGATTTGGAGAGTAATCGTTGACGGATTCTCCAAATTAGGTATGAATCAAGTCATTTTCTCTTGTATATCGTGACTAAATGTTGTAACAATCAACAGAACAACTGATCTTTATTCCGTTTTTTTTCATATCTATTTTATAATATTTCAAATTAATGTATGTTTAATATTTTATACTTTGTAATAATTATTAAATTGTATGAAATAAAATAATTTTATATTAATATTGTTTTTCCAGAGAATTCTTCTAAAAGAACCTACCATTGGACTATAAAAAACCAAAAAAAAGAAAAAAGCTCTTTTGTTAATTTTTTTGAAATTTAATCATAAAAAAATAGAGAGAACCCTTCGACAGATTCTCTCCATTGGAGGTGCTTTTAGATATAAAAAAAAAAATGTTGGATTATGGAAATTATGTATAATTGTGTATTTTATTTCATTGCGGAGAAGATTGAAGTTTAAACTAAGGTCTAGGGTTGTGCAAGAAAGAATACACAATTGTGTACACGTTTCGTGTGAGGTAAAAGATATCGTAAATCAATTATTTGCGACGTTGATTGCAAAATCGAGACCAATAAAGAGTATCCCAAAAATGTTTACCATACCAAATCCTATTTCTAACCATTTTAGTGTAAATATTTTCGCATGAATTCAACTTGGGATCAGTAAATCTTAGTGTCGATTGGAATGGATACCACTCATGTAAGTCTATCAACCTTTTGTTCCAATAGATTATGAATTTTTTTTGTGATGTTTGGATCACTTATGTCATGACGTTTGAATTATTAAGTATCCAGAGGACAATTTTGTTTATTAGGATTCCACAACGAAGAATGTATTTTTTGTACTTTTACATTTAGGGTTATCCAATTTATAACAATCGATCAAAACTATCTCATTAGATTCTATTATAGTTCAAAATGGTACAACTACATTCCATCAGGATGACCAACAGACCACCAAACTTACAATCTTATGGCAGTTGTAGTCAATTTACTTATGTCGAGTTATAGGCATTGACGGCGAATTGTTTTGAGAATTTTGGAGAAAGTTGACCAAAAAAAATCATCTTTTTGTGGAAGAAGTTATACAGAAATGTAATTCATGGATCACTATTTTTTTTTTTCAGTTTAATGGTAAATTTTGATCAACGGAATCGCAACCACACTATTTACGTTCTTTTTCAAGAATTATTTTCTCGTAAAGATGGCCAATTAAAGATCGATATGATGCTATTTTTGCAAGAAAAGTTTATGTATGATAATGTAATTAAAAGTATCTTGTGGGTTCATATTAAGTTAATAACTAATAAAGTTGTTTGGGAAAGTCAGCTAGAAAAAGAAGATTAACTAACACAGCTTTTATTTGGTAAATTTTTAATCGGAAAAATGAAAACACTCACTCTATTACGAGGAAAATAACAAAAGTACATCGAAAACAAAGGTTGAACCACTTTCAATAGAGCAGTTGTCCATCTTTAACATATCAAGACTCACGAAGTCTTTTTTTGATTAAAAAACAAGAACAAAAAACCAAACCCCATAAATTCTTTAGATCCAACGGTAGAAGTTTTTTATTAGCATCTTGGAAGATCCAATGGTGGAGCCTGCACCGATTGCAACTGTCCACGACCGTTCTCTACCAAGAAAACCATAGCCAAACCCCATCCCAAATGTGAATCAATGTGACAATGCATAAACCATGCTCCTGCATTACACCACAAGTATATCAAAATATGTTTTTCATTTTTGAGTCAATAAGATCATTTAACCTATGGTTACAAAGTATCAAATGCTTTCGAGTCAATAAGATCATCTAACCTGGATTATCAGCGACGAACCGAATTGCCACCCAACCACCTGGAGGTGTTCCAATGGTGTTCCTCTCTGGTGGGTCAAATAAGTTAAACCTAGCCGGGTCTGTTCTCGGGTTGAAATTACCGAAACCTGACCCGACCACGTAGAATTGGTACCCGTGTAGATGCATGGGATGATTCTCTGGCGTGACAATGCTAGTGTCTTGTAACACAATCTGAACATTAGATTTGTACTTAAGCTTGTAAGCTTTGGTTCCTTTTATGGGCTGCCATAACCCGCGGCTAACGTTACCTGTGTAATCGAATTGCACCGGTGGAACGGGCGGAAAATCCGTTGTGAAGATTCCTGGGGTGCCTTGGTAATATGCTTGCATGACGGAGTTACTTCGTGGTAGCACGAAGGACATGTTGTTCATGCTTGCTGCGAATCGGGTCCCGTTAGGACCTTGGCAACGGGGACTGTTTGGGTTGGCACAGTTGATTAGCCCTAATCCGACGGTGAAAAAGAGGTTCTCGTCGACTTGTTGTGGTACTGGAGCTCGTTTCCAGTATCGGAGACGGTTGGTGAAAGCAGTTGCGGTTGCGGTGTCGTTGAACCCGGGGAGGACTGGGAAAACAGGAGCGATTTGACCACGACCACGGCCACGTCTTGTTGGAGCGTTGACGTATTGTAAGATAGCAGTAGTGGTTGTGTTGTCGAACGGGGCGTTTGCGCTGTTGTAGGCTCGAGCTGCCATGTAGTAGCGGCCTGGTCTCTGGTTTGCCGTGAGGAGGACGTTAGTGGTTTGGCCAGGACCGATCATGATGACATTTGTGGTGAATGGTTTCGTGTAGGCGGAATCAGTTTCTACAACTGTGAACTGGTGGTTGGCGACTGAGAAGAAGAGCTCTTGGTTCATACCAGCGTTGATGACACGGAGTTGCACCGTCTCCCCGGGGAAAATTGGAAAACGGATTGTCCCAGCCCGCGAGCAGCGGTAAAGATCGCCTGGTTGACCGTTGATTGTGTAAGCGTCAGAGACATTAGCTGCTGCTCCCGTAAATTGTGCTTGCTTCAAAACATCCATTGGGTTTCTATCCCACCATTCCCCTATTTTAGTAAGTATTATTAGTTGTGATCATGAAAATATAATTTGAAGTGATTAGAAGTTACAAAATGTTTAGTTGTTTACCAAGAAGAATTGGAATGTCACGTTTGGGCATAGAGAAGGGATAAGGAGAACCAAGACGAGGGTAAATGATGAGAGCACCATAGACCGTGGCTCTGAGCCAGCGGCTATGAGCGTGCCACCAAAGCGTACCCTCTTGATCCTCGATTTTGAATCTGTAAGTGTAGGTTTGTCCTGGACGGATCGGACATTGTGTTATATACTCTGGACCATCGGCCCACGGATTCCGCAGCTGTCTGATTCCATGCCTATCCCAAAAAACAGAGCAAAAAACAAAGTATGAAAACAGAGAACATAACATAACATATGTTTGTTGAATTTGATGGTCAAATATTTTACCAATGAATACTAATGTTGTAACGGGCTCTGTTGATGACAGTGATTGCGAGAGAGTCACCGTTCCTGACCACAAGCGTTGGACCAGGGTACTGACCATTCACAGTGATGCTTTGGTGAGTTCTGCACAGCCTCTTCACTGGTGTCGGTGTGATCTAAAGTCATCGTCGTTTAAACTTAAATTAAGGGAATTCTATAAACGTAAGAACATACCAAAAAGCTTTAATGTAACATTAGTAGCTAGCTTACCACGAATTGATGGACGTGATGTTCAGCAGAAGCGAGGAAAGCGAAGTAGGCAAGTAGGGCAATGAAGGATAGCAAGGAGAATCGCCGAAAAGACTCCATTGTTTGCTTCACTGTGAGAAGCTCTCTGTGTTGGAGATTTGTGAGATGAGTTTGGAGAAAAGGAAGGAGTGGTATTTATACACACTAAGCGGGAAACAACAGAGGTCTTCGTGAATTCGTTAGCAATTAAACAATTTATTATATTTTACCAAAGTGGAAACTAATATTAGGTTTAGAGTCAGCAGGAGGGAGAAAAAAAAGAAAATCTCACAATGGGTTAAGTTGATTCGGTACACCCACTAGACTAATTCGAAACTAGGATCCTTTATTATTTGATTATTAAAAATCATGCAAATCAAAAATTTCTTGTTTTACTTTGTTTGTTTTAATTGGGAAGAATTAGCTAAAAATGATATTTATTAACTAAGATTTAAATTGATGTTTTTCTTTAAGTTGGAGCACTTAGAAGATCTTCACATTCTTCTTCTCTAATGAAATTAATGTTTACGTTCAAACATATGTATCTTCTTCGGTTTCCCTTAGCATACAACGATACACGTTTTTAATTTGCATAAGTTTTTTTTTTGTTTTTCCTTAAAATTAATTTGCATAAGTTCATTTTTATTATTCTTGGCATTATGGCGTATACATTTAATTTACGTACTTCTATATTATATCCTAAAATAGATAATATTCTCTTCTTTTCTTCAAATTAATTTAGTCCTAAACTAAAATACAATAAAGTTTTCGGGTTATCTTTATTGTTCTTTTCTGCATATCCTCTTATACGTAAACTAGAAAACCTAGCTAATGAGTCGCGCAGCATAATAGCGGTTGCAATACAAAACCAGCCAATGAAAATAAAAAATGAAAGAAGTGGTTCGATGGGAGTTGAAAATTGTGGTATGGATTTGGTATTGAACTCTATAACTAAGTAACTAACCTTTACTTTTAAATAAATTGTTAGTTGACCTTTTGAGTCACACTACATACGTCCATGGGCCATGGTCTCACTCACACCCTCACTTCTATATCCCAATTTCGTTTATATAGATAAATATACATTAGATGTTTATCGACGCCTAAATTTGACACCTCTGCTACATAAACTTTGTAAGTAAAACGATACTAAACTTGTAAAGGTGCACGCGGAGCTATTTTCAACGTTGAAACAAAGTTGGGGATTAAGGATGATCAAGCTATTAAGTACTAACTAATATGACTTATTTACATTCAAAAAAATATTAATAATGTTATAATCATATTCAATATTTAAGTAAATGTGTGTTTTAATTGGGAGGAAGCAGGTTTATCTTCAACTTGAAAAATCAGTAGCTTACTTAACTCACACCCAAACAAGTACATCTCGTATTAAATTAGGTTGCCTGAAAATTGACATTTTTTTTTTTGAATATTTTAAGGGCCATAAATTTGTTTAGTTGCTAATTAAGTAAAATACATTGTTTAGTTAATTAATTCGTAAATCGTGAAGTTTGACTTAAGTCTTAAGCCACTCTTGAATCTGAGCATCTATGAAGTTCCCTAGGTATTTGTAAGCTGCCTCGGAGGGATGAATGGAGTCCCAAAACAAGTGATCCGAATGATTCGGACAAGTCTTTGACAAGGAAGTGCACAAGAAGCTTGTTTCCAAGTATCCTGTTCCGCAACATCCTTTCTTCGTCTCCTTGAATCCTGTTTTTATTTGTACGACGATGAGTATATATTGCATAAGTTAGTAAGGTTCAGATTTAGATGACTTGTGGAACAAGGGAAAAAATTGTATATACCGTATTTGCTAGGGTTTCGGATCATGTCCATCACAGGGTCGTAGACGTTAGCGTAAAGGAACTTGCTTCCGGGTAGAGACGCTTGGATCTCAGGCAATTTCTTTACAAGCTTCTGATTGTACAAAATGGAGTCTTTGTTTTCTTGTTCCACACAAATTCCCAAAATGGTTCTCAATTTCGCGGTCAATTGGATCGGTAAACATCCCATTGGCGGCAACCCTCCGACTAGAATATTCCGGCAACCTAAACTATAAAGCTCCTGCACACAAGAAGAAAAGATTCGAGAGTCAGCACGACAAATATAGCTCCATGAAATAATCTGGTCCCAGACCATGAAAACAAAAATTTCAAGATTTTACCCGGACAAAACCGTCAAGCCTCTTGAGAACAAAATCTTGGTAGCCATAGATAGTAGGATACTCGAGACGCCTTATGGGGATATCGTAAAAGTTCAAGATGAAATCATTAGGCCCTGCGCTTATGACCACTAAAGCGTTGTTAATAATCTCCATCGCTTTCTTGTCTCCTACGATACCTTTGAGACGAGCAATATAATTCTTGAACATGCTTGGCTGTTGTGAGACCGGAATAGCTTTGCTAGATAGTGAGGTCTCGTCATCGTAGCCAGCACCCGCGGATGCAAAACAGACTCCAGTGACAATGTCTTGGTCGGAGATGTTCGGTTGTAGAAACGGAGGAACAAACTCTTTGATGTTGAGTTTTGTGGAGATTACGTCAGAGATTAGCTTTCCGTTTGAGAATCTTCCGTTAGCTTCGTGGCCGGGAAGATCAACGCCATAAGGGAGGTGATTAGCCTTGAAGACGGCTTGTGAGTAGTAGTTGTTATTGCCTGTGTCTGCCGTTGAGTCGCCGAATATTAGAATCGCCGGGAAAAGCGGCTGCGTGGTGTTTGCATCCGCATTGCAAGACACGAGGAGTGTTGCAACAAAGAGACCAAACACTATGGTTTTAGATATATACATTGTGTATTTGATCACTTCCTGTTATTTTGATTCCTCTATAGTGGTGAATTAAGTTAGTGATGGCGTTTTAAAGAGCTTGAAGGTGATGTTCATGTTCTGTTGGAGTAAACATAGAAGCTTTGAATATAGTCTACGTAAAGATATTAACGAGATTTCACAGATACATTACCATATAAAAGAAGATTTTTTTCTTTTTTTTTTTAGTCCACTTTAACGTATTTAACACTTTATTTCAATTCCTTTAACAAGAAATATCTTATTAATTAGGTGTTTGACTTCTCCATATTGGTTGACTTCAATTTTACTTTATTTTAATTTAAGACATATTTAAATTTATAAATTTATAATTTATTCATTAATTTTGGTTTTGGATGGCTTTTAAAGTTTAAAGATGCACAAAATATACTAACAACACAACGTCAACAAATCATGAATGAAATTTTCAAGAAACGTAATATGTTGGCTTTTATTAAAAAATTATGATCGTCAATATATATATTTTTTTTCGTCAAAACATCATTTCTATTAAGTAATCGGAAGGATACTCTTTTATAGAGAGAACCAATCAGAAACCGACTTGCTTACATGGAGATGGAGAGAAAAACTATTACGAGTTTATGCCTACGATCGTCGATATATAACGCAAGAAATTTGGGTTGTATTATTTCATTTCGAAGCTACATTATAATTTTGTGGAATTATGTTTCAAAATTTTATGGGCTGGTTCAACATATAAAGGCCCGGCCCTAACAACAATTATCTGTACATGTTTCCTCGTGTAAAAAGAAAATTGAAATTAAGTAATTAACGTAAGAACAATATGAAACGGTAAGAGCCATAATGAATTTATGTAAATGATACAGCTTCCCTATGCATATTCCTATCATATTTGTTATAAAAGTATTTAATTATGGTTTGATGAAAAAAAAAGTATTTAATCATGGATGATAATCATATCAACTTTTTTTTTAATGCAGTTGTTGATGTGGTTACAGTTTGGTTATATTTTATGGCTTCTACTATCTCAGGAGGAAAAATTGATCCCTACATAAAATGAAATCTGAAATGGTTAACATAAAAACTATACGAATTTACGGTCTCATTCAATTTTCTGACAGTTTCTTTCTCAGACGAACCTAGTAGTTCAACTTCAAGACCACCCCTTTTTTTATATATGATTGATGTTAATGTTATATGTCCTACATCTTCATAAAATCTCTTGAAATGTCATTTGGATTTTCCTCTCACGTCAACTTAGCTAGTTTTAAGATAGAGAGAGCAACGTGCACCACTAAATCATATAGAACAAAAAAGGATCTTGCTCACGAGGATAAATCTAAATCAACGCGTATTATCGACTGGAATATCTCCAATGATCTAAGCTATATGTTATTCTCTTAATTTGTCGTTTATACTTACACCATCAGGTTCTTCCCCCCTAAACATTATCCTGTCAAATATTTTTGTTTGTGACTACGAAATTCTAGAAGGTTATATATTAATCTTTCGAGAGTCTACAATAGTAACAACACGTTTGAAACTTAAAATAAACTCTGCTGTTCATTTTCTTAGGCAAATATTTACAAGAATTAGTTTTACTCTCCATACGTACATAACTTCAGATGGTTCACAAATACAGCTCAAAATCTTTCAGAACAAAAATGTAAAACTGAACTTTGTAACTGGAACTAGAAACTAGACTTTGATTCATTGAACCGTTTGACCAAAAATGACAGCTATGTATCTTTTCTTTATTTCCGATTCCAGCGTTGTGACAAAAAAAATAGGGAGAGACAAGCAACCATATTAAACTTATAGTTTTGCGATTCTTGTTAGTATTTAATATAATAAGGACCATCATAGTTTCACCAGCATATATCCTATATAAGTAAACTCAAACTTTTGCGATATACTACTATATATCTAAGATAGAAATATTTTTAAATGAAGATGAGCGAGTAAATTTTTTATGGTTTAAAGAAAAAATATTCCATTTGAATTTTGCAGTTGAACTCCTTTTCTTTTTCTTTTTGGTAGGAAATGAACTCTTTTTCTAATGAGTACAGAAATACAAAATTAGTATCCTTTAGAGTATCATTATATTGTCAGCCGTATTTGATATAGTAAAATATTTATTTCCAATCGACTGATTCCTACGTTAAAATATATTATTCAGATTCTAATATAGAAAATTGTTTGCTTGCATAAACTGGTTCATAAATAATTTAGAAACAAACAAACAATCAGTTCTGTCCTAAACGATTAATTTAACCCTTTTTCACTAACCTCATTCAACTACATAATTAATTATGTGGTTTATGATCCACCGTGGATACAAGTGTTGTCCAATTGAGGGAAAAGACAGACTTGGCTCACGTTCTTCAATTAATTGATCGTCTTTTAGTTTCATGGTTAATTAATTTTCAATCATAAGTTCATAACTGAACACCAAAAAGAAATATCTTGTGGTGCACACGAGGCTTATTCTTTGATATTAGAAAATAATTAAAATCATTAGTTTCATAATCAATCAATTTCAGCGCCGTTCGTACGTAAAATAGTCGGTGCCTGAAAGCTCCGTGCTACGAAGCTTCCTCATACGTACTTAAGTATGTATTTATTCAATAATCATTTGATGAATATGGGGTTTACCAAAACCTTAAGCACCATTAAATTCATGTCATTAAGGGGAAGTTAACGTCTCGAGAGTCGAGAATCATAATTAACTGATTAATATAATCCTGAAAAATGGAGAATCATGATCTAACTAGATTCCTACGTACATTTGGTACATGCATATTACTTTTTCTGTCTCATTTTAACAGTGTTTATATAAAATTAACGTTGAATATTACGTAGTACTATTGGTGCAGTTTCAGTCTTAAGCTTTTGTCTTTTCGAGATGAGACATGTGACAAGAGGCTTTCAAAAATTGGACAAACCATTATTTTTCTTTTATTATTCAATTGATTGGACTATTATGATCGATGTTTATGTAAAACATAGATTTTTATATTATATAATTAAACGATTGTTGTAAAACTGTCTTCTAATGAATGTTATTGTAAGTTGTATTCCATCGAAATTTGATTCGTTCCAGTTTGAATATTTTTAGTTTATTCATTTAAAATAGTAATAATCAAAGTAAGGTTTTGTTTATTTATTTAGTAGTAAAAACCCCTAATTTATCTCCATAATAATAGTGCTTTTTAAAAATCGGATCTTATTCAAATACTCTATGTACAAGAACATTATACCCGGATTGGTCGGGAAAAAGATAACAATAAAATTAAATCAGTTAACTATTTGATTTTAGATAGTTATACTTATAATTTCTTTCTTGTTACGTTATTTAATTATACATTGATCTCCTTTGGGTATCATAACCCGAGCGTAACGGATCCTCTGGCTAAATTTCTCCACTTTTTAAATATCAATAAGCTCCTCTTACTATTTTCTATAGTAATTAATACCATGTTGCATACTAGCATAAGTGTTAGATGAAATTAAGTACAAATAGGGTACCGGGTACGTACGGGTTAATTTTTTGATTTAAAACGAGAAAAATATATATGTGGCAATTAGCAGTAAAGTACCATAATTAAGAAATATTACAATCAAGGACCACAAATTCAGTTAATGCTTCCTTCCATAGCTAGTAGTTGCCTGAGAGCATTTAGACTATTCGAGATACGAAAAGGAATACGAAGGTGTATCGTTTTACTCTTTTAGATATTACATCGACAGATTATAATTGTTATTCTCATTATTGTTTGTCGTTTTGGGAAGCATTTTTTATCTGGTGTTATTTTTGTCTTTTCGCAGAATTGCATTACAGTATAACTGTAGAAGAATAAGATGAAAAACAGTTGTAGCAAATTAGCAAATGTAGTATTTGTGTATGCAGTAGTTTTCACGTATTAAAACTAAAACTGTTTGAAAATACAATAAAAATATTATACGGTCCTTAATTATTCGTAACGAATTTCTTTACTGGATAAAGCATCTATATAATTGTTTAACAAAAAATAAAACAAAGCACATATGTTAAAAATAATAGTTGGATATATTATTTAGTAGTTTGGTGTAAATCGTACAATTATAAAGTGCAACTTTCTTTCTGATTAGTTTTGAGTCTTTTGACAATATATTCATATATTAATTTCTTCTATCAAATAATTAATCTTATAGTTATTAAAAATTAAATTATTAGACAGGTAGATTTTAAGACCAAAAATGATTAAGTATTGACCAAACATTGGGTATATTTTATTGTTAAAACGTAGATTTAATTGAGTGGAATAAAAGAACTAAATGGTTTTGTAATTTGTACAATGATGAGCAATTGAGCACTATAATAAGGATTAAGGAGGGCTGCTTAAGTTAATCACAAATCCACAATAAGAAGAAAGGGCATTTTAGTAAATAAAATATCCGTAAACGTTTGGTCAAGCTCTCTTTAATCATTTTTGGTTCACTCTATCTATATATATAACCTCGTCTTCCCCACAAAAACAACACATAACAACAACAAAGAACCAAATAAAAGAAAAAAATTCTATAAGTAATCTTTATTTTGCTAAAGAAAACATAGAAATCTGTTTGCAAAGAAGAAGATATGGGAAACAGTTTACGGTGTTGTTTGGCTTGTGTACTTCCATGTGGAGCTTTAGATTTGATCCGTATCGTACATCTCAACGGCCACGTCGACGAGATCACTAGTCCAATGACCGCCGGCGAGATTCTTCAGGCGAATCCTAACCATGTCTTAAGCAAACCTTGTTCTCAAGGAGTTGTGCGTAAGATCTTGATCTTGTCTCCTGAATCTGAGCTTAAGCGTGGAAGCATCTATTTTCTTATCCCGGATACTTCTATGCCGGAGAAGAAGAAAACAAAGAAGAGAAAAGAGCTCCGATGCCGGAAAAAGCCTCTTGAAAGCGGCAACGATATTAATAGTGATCATGTGAGTACTAATAAGGATCTTGATGGTCATTGTTTGACGTTGTGTGAGAAATATTTGGAAGATGTTATGTTGTCGGAGAAGATGAGTTCGGCCGGTAAAGAGAATCGTCACCGTCGGAAACATAGCCGGTCGGCGTCAGTGTCCACGTGGCGGCCTCACCTTGATAGCATCACTGAGGATCTTAATTAAATTAGTACTTCTTCTTTTTTTCACACCTTGTTAATTATGTC
>Ga0041059_1001292_pt1 | contig 20046 bp, 20 predicted proteins | sample AraColnosormetaG_FD_56232 | JGI IMG/M metagenome (GOLD analysis project Ga0041059, IMG submission 56232) | Arabidopsis roots microbial communities from North Carolina, USA - Col MF nosort | ecosystem: Host-associated > Plants > Roots > Unclassified | place: USA: North Carolina | collected... | reverse complement strand
TGGTATGTATATTATAGTATTGTACAAATTGTCTTGTTTTCTTACAAAGTTTAAACTTTTGGTTATCTAAAGAAATTCTATAAACATCTAAATTCAAAAATTGGAAATTATGATATAATTTATTTATTTTTGTCAAAAAAATTATGATATAATTATATTAAAAATAAGGTAACTTGTTACATTCTTTATTTCAAATCAAAAGTTAAAATCAGAAACAAATATATGATAAGAATCATGAGAAAAGAGAGATATGAGATAGTAATACGAGTATTTAGTAAATGATTAAATTGCGGTGAACAAAGATTTAATTCAATCAATTACTTTCGGCTATAATTAGCAAAAGGTGATTGTTGGTGTCGATCCTGATCGAACTCTATGATCAGATCCACCCAAAGATTGTCACATGGACCAAAATCAAATGAACGAGTCTTCGAGCGACATCAAACGAACTAGAGAGTTTGGAAGGCGGGGTAAAAGTAAGAAGAGCTCAGGTTTAATTGATAGGTCGAGCACTCGAAGGTCGAAGAAGGGTTCAGTTGAATTCAAATAAAGATGTTACGGTTTATACCTTATTATTTTGGATTGATTTAAAATTTTAGCTTTAGAGTTTAGATTTAGGTGTTGTAATACAGATTATTTTTGTTTAACTTACAAAATATAGAACACATCAAATGGATTTTTTTCTCTATACCATATACGTCTATGGTTTTACGTAGAATGAAACATTCATCCAAAATCACAATTTCATTTTCTCAGATAATTTTTGTAGGTTTTACAAATTTCTCAACTGATAGCACATGCTAAAATTTATGTGTGTTTTAGTGATTGCAAAATTTAATAAATTTGTATGAAGAGATTAAACTTTAAAAGAAAATGAAATGGGGTGGACCAGCTAATCGCGTTGCTCAATATCTCCAACTACAATCGGCTACAACTATTCATTATCCGGTACAATACACATTATAAGAAAATCAAAATTCCAATATTATTAAATTAAAGAGGTTTTACTGAATAATTTTTTCAAATGTAGACCATTTTAAGAATTCTTTCATATAAGTATATAACACCATAAAATTTCAATAATATCTTGTTGCTCGAGCGATGTCCGTCAAGCCAAGTTACATGGTCATCTTTTTAGAATCCTTAACGCGAATACAAGAAGTGGAACACGATATTAATCCTAAACATTGGAAAACTATGTTGTGTGGACAACGCTTCTTACAAAAGGAGCAAATAGGTCTGGACATATGGTGATTATTGGGTAAAACGCTTACCTTGCTACTGCAATAGAGCCAAAATGAACCAGACTTCATGTATAGGTCCACCCCAAGCATACATTCAATGTGAAGGGTGACACAACAATACTCATCACACATATAAAACCGCTCCTTTGGGTTTATTTTTTTCTCGCAAACTTCACACCAATACGTCATGGTACTTGTTTCCTCTCCATAAGAAAGAGTAAGCATATGCTTATCGTGCTTATACCTCACCTTTTGAGGTAAAGTAGCACACTTGAAACACAAAGCGAAGTCGCACTCAATGCAATTGAATGTTTCATTTGTGGAACAATGTCCTAACTCTTTGCAAACACAACATCTTCGTTCCTCTCCTGGTTTCGATGTTAAGAACAAAGGATCCATATGACTTGCATGGACCAATGGCTCGGAAATTGTGGCACACTGCACGTGTACCTTAAAACGACATTCTCTTTCACTGCACTCATAGAAGAAACCAGTTGTGCACCTCCAAGAACAAATTGAACATGATTTCGTAGCATCCATAACAAGGTCAGATCTTCCCACTAGAGTAAGCAGATGTGGATGTACTGGGTGATGTATTTTGCGAGACAGTTTTGCACATTCTTCATGAAGAATGAAATCACATTGCATACATGAGTAGAAGTTACCGAAATATATCGGAGTGATGCATGCTTGACACAACTTATTCTCGTTGTAATCTCTGTCAATGTTCTCATCAAGTTTCAAATGATGATGGTCATGACTGAAATGTCGTATGATTCCATCTCTTACTGTCACAAACGGCTCAATTTTTTTGATGTCTTCTTCGGGCTCTCCCTCGAGTTCTTTACCATCCCACACATTGCTCTGTGTGGCACATTTTGAATGTGCTGCATACCAACAACCGTCCTTGTTGCAAGAATAACCCCCATAATCATTATCGATCTTTCTACGACAAACACCACAACATCGAACTTCTTGGTCGAAAGAAGGAGTAAAATGGATACGATGGAAATGACGAGATATCCTTATGACACGTGGTAAGCTGATACACTTTTGGTGGACCACAAAGTCGCAAGGGGGACACATATAAAATGGACAGCTTGAATGTGTCAAGGCACAAACGTTGCAAGTTAAAGAAGTCTTTCTTGGAAATTGAGCAAGTGTATGCTCATGCCACTTCGGTTGGTCCAAAGACAATACTCTTGTTCTCTTTATGCAAGCAATATTCATAGCATAATCGCAAGCCGAGCAATAATAAAATACCTCTTCGAGATCTTTATCGCAACAATAACATTCCCTGGTTGTGTCCCCATTCAACAAGACAAGTTGGAGGGAATGTTTTGGATGAAGAGTATGTTTGATCACAACTGGAGCCTTTTCATATTCTCCATGGTTCTCGCCATTGCAAGTTTGGCAGCGAATATGACTAACGCCTTCTTCAGATATCCAGATTTTCTCCCAGTTAAAAGGGAGACACTTCCACTTGCCATTGCTGCTCCACGAGACTTCTTCGTCAATCACTTGAAATTTTCCTTTTTTCAATTTTACTTGTACTTGAGGGTAAAGGAAAATAAGCCTTTTCCACTCTGAATACATAGAGACGACGAGTGAGAATATTTGATAGATGAGTGATATGAGCTCCGGCTGTGGCTCGAGACTCAATGTTTCACCAACGAGGGAAATGAGGTAGGAATCGAGACTCACTCTTTTAAAATAGCGGAAAAAGAGGTCGGGATCTGCCTCCAGGTCGAACTCTATGTCCAGGTCTGAATCTAGCTCCGAAAGCTTTATGTACACATATGTGTCCGAGTTCGAATCCATCTCCAAATGCTCTATGTTCAAATCCATCTCCAAATGCTCTATGTTCGAATATGTGCCCGAGTTTGAATCCTGCTTCAATAACTTTGTCCCGGTATCTATTTCGGGATGGCAATTTCGATATAAGCCTCGTGGGACTCTTAGTAAACTTCCAGCAGAATGACGCAATTCCGGGTCTTGCTCCCGCTTTAAAACGCTGACAGATTTGACATGAGAGATTTCTCCAGAAATGAGAGATATGAGCTTCCTTAGCGGATCCGGCTGGGAACCCAAATCCATAGAGTTGAAGAGCGAGACTGCTTGAGTAGTGAGTGACATCATTTCCGTCTCCGGCTGCGCATCCAAATCAATTTTACTGACCATAGATATTATTTGAGGAATGAGAGATGTCTTAATGGATAAAGATATTGGTTGGGAGATTAGTTGAGTAATGAGAGATATGATTTTCAACCCAAGATTAATCTCCGGCTCCGGCTCCGGCTCCGGCTCCGGCTCTGGCTCCAAATCACGAACTAACTCTGGCTGTGGCTTCCAACAGACGACTTCGTCAATTATTTGACTGATGAGTGATATAAGCTCTGGCGGCTCCGGTGTTGGACTACATAATTCTCGAATGAGTAACACGAAAAACTCCAAGTCTGGCTGTGAATTCGTGTCCTGCTCCGAAATAAATTCCGTAGAGTTGACGAGAGAGAGCTTGTGTGAAAAGAGAGCTATGAGCTTCCTTAACGAATCTGGCTGGGAATCAAAATCCATAGAGTTGAAGACATAGATTGCTTGATTAGTGAGTGACATGAGCCTCGACCCCGGTTGCGAATCGAAATCCATTGAGCTGACCAGAGAGATTGTTTGAGTAATGAGTGGTATCATCTTAGAAATAGAATCCCAGTCCGGATCTAAATATGAATCCGGATTCAAACCCACGCTCAGACTATATATTTGAAAGATGAGTGATTTGAGCTCTGACTCGGGATTCGAGTTCGACTCCATAGAGATGCTGAGAGATTTTTTGAGCAACGAGAGATATGAGATGATTATTTGGCTTATGTTTCTAAATGCTAATTTTTATACAAACACATCAAAATATCACGAGACATTCTCAAACTTACGGGCTGTCCAACTACAAAGTCAATGATCAATTTGGAGATTAGATATTAATTATCCCAATACTAGTACTATAATATTATTACAAGAGTTTAGTATACGAGTTTATGCACTACACGTTCTCTTCATAAACAAAATTGTTGAAATAATCTTTCCAATATTTCAGTTATTTACCAAAAGCATTGAACGGTCGACTTTTAATTTAATGGCGCCATGGACTTTGTAGTTGGCGGATCTTCCCTCATTATATTATATAGATTTGAAAAAGTTTACAGCCGTACAATTTTAAAATGTATAGGTCATCTGAAGGCAGAGTCAATAATCAGTTTAGATATAAAAGATGGGCTATATGATCGACAGTCATACCAAGTATAACCCGTCATATGGTTACGTATCCCAACTAGGCAACTCAAATAATGTATTTTTACTTATTCTAAAAAAAATTGCTTGGTGAGATACCAACATAGTAGTAACCATCAATCTGATTACTATATTGATGAAGTTTTTATGGAGGGGAGATTGCTTGGGGAAGCTGAAAATGATAAATCAGAAGAAGAGAGAGGCGGCAATTTCAAATAAATAAAGGCAATGATTAGTTTTGACGTAGTACCAACCACTTTCGTATAATTGAAGAATATTTTAGTGACCCTTAATTTAGGAAATGGGTACAAAATAACCTTGAAACTAAAAATACTTAAGTAAATACTGAAAATCAAAAGCAAATTCTTCTACTAATAGAAGAAGATGTGTCCACGTAAGCCAAAACAAAAATACTCAAAACAATTTCATGTCATTTGTTCACATCAGTTTACAGTAAAATTCTATAAATTAATAATGTTGAAACCATAAAATTTTATTAATATATAAAAATATTAATTTATAGATAGTTGAGGCTAATTCTATTAGCTTGTATACTCATCGATATATTTGTAATCTTTTTTTTTAATTTAATAAAAGACGTTTAAAAGATTATTATTTTTGTCGGGTTTAGATAGTTTGGGTCGGGTTGGGTAATCGGGTAATTATAGTTCCCTTTTGTAATTGGTTCCGAAAAACCCCGAATTAAATATCGTGTCGGATCGGTTCGGTTACTCACTCAAGATGCCGGAATCATTTACACAATGAAAACTTTTCTTTCTCCGGCGATATGCTTCGATCATGGTCGATCGCGAAACTACAAATCAGTAAAGTTTATTCATCCGATTCTCGCTTTTGCACACACGTTCTCTTCAATGGAGTTGTCAGACGACAATTCACGAGCACTAGCGGCGAAAGAAGAACAGTGATGAGCTTCGGTGACGGAAACCTTGGCGCTCTTGGTCTTTCATCATCGTCGATTCCAGGCATGGGAATGGACGCTTACGAACCCACCGTAGTTTCTAATTTGCCTTCCGATATCTCTTCCATATCCGCCGGACATTACCATTCTCTTGCCGTTACATCTAGCGGTGAGATTTGGGCTTGGGGTCGCAACGACGAAGGCCAGCTCGGTCGAATCGTAATTGATTCTAGGTAAAATCTCTACCTGAGAACCCAATTTTGAATTGATTTCATCAGAGTAAAGTAGTGATTGAACTTGAATTTGATAGGTCAATTAGTGAGAATACTTTAAGAATCATTAACATGAATTTGCTAGTCATGATGTTATTTAGGATTTGGTGGGTCTCTTATGCTAGTAATGCTACTATACCTGATGTTTTCATGATGTGATTAGTAGAGATTCAAGGAGTGAACCTAAGAGAGTGGAAGGTCTAGAGAATGTGAATGTCCAGGCAGCGTTTGCGTCTGGAGTTGTTTCAGCTGCTATTGGAGATGATGGCTCTTTGTGGGTTTGGGGAAGATCTAAAAGAGGACAGCTTGGTCTTGGAAATGGTATCATTGAAGCTCGAGTTCCTTCGAGAGTTGAAAATTTAGCTGCAGAGCACGTTGTTAAGGTTTGGATAATCAAGTCTTTGTATAATCAGCTTTAAAATGATTTTAAGTTTTCATAGGAAGGGGGGTTTGATTTTGATAGGTATCATTAGGTTGGGGGCACGCACTTGCGCTTACTGTGGATGGTAAAGTTTTTGGATGGGGTTATGTAGCTGATGGAAGAGTAGGCAATGTTGGACTTCCACTTGAAGCATCTCTGCTAGATTCAATTACAGATGGGTCGATGAAAGGTCACCATGCTGCTGGTGATTTGAATCTTGAGGCAGCTGAAAAGAAGGTTGTGGAAGCAATGAGTAAAGAGAACGATATGCCAATTGCTTGGGAACCTTGTCTGGTGGAAGAAACGTGTAACGAGAAGGTAGCAGATATTGCGTGCGGTTCCGATCACTCCTTGATCCTTTGTCGTAAGTAAATGAGACCGTTTTACACTATGGGAGAGTATATATTAAACAAAAAGAGGATTAGTTTTGTCTGATAGGTTTTGGCTTATTTCAGATGATGGCACACTTTTGAGCGCTGGGAGCAACATCTATGGTCAGTTGGGTCGGTCTAAACAAGATCTAGGAATGAAACCTGTTGATATAACTGAATCTCCGATCTCTATAGCAGCTGGTCTTGGTCATTCACTAGCTATCTGCAACAGGGGTGAAAGAAATATTCTCTCATGGGGTTGGAACCGAAGCCGGCAGCTTGGTAGGGGAAAACCGGAAAACCTGCCAAGAGAAGTAGAAGGTTTCGATGGGGAAAGTCCAGCTTCAGTATCAGCAGGGCGTGTGCATTCCTTGTGTGTAACAGAGAAAGGAGAAGCTTGGGTTTGGGGTTGTGGGAAGAATGGTAGGCTCGGTTTAGGAAGCTCGAGCGATGAGCCTGAACCGATGTTGTTAGAGGATGTAGAGGGTTGTGTTCTTCAAGCAGTCGCTGGCTTTGATCACAGCCTGATCTTAGTGGCTGAATAGCCCCACCCAATATCTAGTAAACATTGATCTTGAAAATTTATTTCATGTATTTACGTGCGATCAGTTGCTTTTTAAGTGAACTGGTGAAATAAAATTAGAAAGATCAGCGAGTAACAAAAAGATAATCAGTAATACATCATGTTCTCTAGAAACTGATACCAATAATCCAACATGTTATTCGGTATCACAACATTTCAAATCCTAACAACCAAATTTCCGGTTCGGTCGGTTTTTTATTCGGTTTCCGCTTAACAAGTAAGGTGATAAGAAATGCACGCGCTGAAAGACTAGCGCGTGAAGAGCAGAGGCTATTCGACGACCTCGAGACGCAGAGAGATCTCCATTGGAAGGAGATGCAGAACCCGAACTCATCATCTTCACTGGTGGATTCAACCTCCGCCCCTAAACGATACACTCCACCTAACCAAAGGTTCATTCTCGTCTTCTCTTTCTCCTTTGCTTTCGATTGATTTCTGAGATTCCTTCTCTGCCTCACAGGAACCGTTCCTCGAACCGGAGGAGATCAAGAGGTTCGTTGTCTCTCTCTTCTTCGATTTTGTATAGCGAATTTATAGGAATAGAGCTTATCTCACTGTATAGAGAGACACTCTGTTTCACTTTGTTGCTTTGTGTGTAATTGGTGAACTTAAGAACCATTTTTATAGATAATAAGATTATTGCTAAACCTGTAATTTTTTGTAGTCACTGTATTGAGAAATGTGGAGGTTTCTGTAAAATTGCATTCTCTTGCATGTAGAAGATCCCTTTTTTAAGAATTTAGTTAGCAACTAATAGAAGCTTTAACCACTTTTGCTTGTAATGTGTGTAAGTGTGTGTTCTTGGTTAAAGGGTAAATTGAGCTGAATTTGAATGGAACAGGAAGCTTCCATAGTAATGAGGGAGAGAGCAGTCAGTCTGTTGCTGTTGGTTTCCAGAGGGAAAACTCTTCTCCAAAGATTATATCAGTAGAGGGTTGCTCTAGGAGTGAAGCTTTTCAGCTTCTCAGTGATCGTATGTATTCTTACTTCAGTCTTTAATCATCTTATGGCTTCTGTATCAATATCGATGTCTGCTAGTTTAACTCGACTAGATACAAGTTTAGTATTTATGTTGCTACGGTTAAAATAGTATGAATCAGGAGATTGATAAGAGTAATATCGAATACTCATGCTAAACATTATGAGATGTGGCAAGGGGTCGAGTTATTGAGTCTGGTTTAGGACCTTGGGAGATTGTGCTTTGATTCGGTTTGTGTTTTACGATTCAGTGAGAAATCAAAGCAAGTTTCAGTTTCTGATCCTAGCAGAGTTCTAGTGCCAATCTTTTATGCAAGTACTTGATTTGTATATGTGTGTTTTTTTGTCTCATTGTAAAGAAATTGACTATTTTGATTGTAGGTTGGACAGCTGCAATGCATCTATACAATGACCCTAGTGTTGATTTGTCTGGTGAGTTTAAGAAATTTGTTTAGTATAAAAGCTTAAATCTTTCCGATTGTTTGGTATAATTTGATAAAAAAATTGTTCCTGGATATATGATACACCTATGTCCCCACCTTGATCTTGTATTTATCTAATTTAACAGAAAGACCGATGATGTACTATGGTGGGGATGTGTGGGGTAAACTGCCTCACTAAGTGAAGTCGTTTCTTGAGCGGGACTTGACCATTACTGATATTGGCTTCAGCAAACAAAGCCATCAATGTTGCCAACGAGTTACAGAGCCGAATTCAGTCGTGGATTGGCTGGTTATAAGGTCTCCAAGTTCTTATCATTGTTATTCCTGATGTCAAAATCTAATGGTTATAACTCTATGCGACAATTGTGAAACGCTTTCAACCTTAATTTTTAAGATTTTCTCTATCTATTCATTATCCAAATCTTTTTTCTAACAAGAATTAAGTGGCTCTCACAAGTTACACGATGGCATGAACAAGCCTACGTAAGATCCTACAAGACTGAAAAGCTCTAAAGACTAAACTATCCTGATAAGAGAATTAAACAAACACAAAGATGCTTGAAGCCGGAGCGATTTGGGGTTTAACATGCACGATGATGTCTATGTTCTCCTGGTCAATGTACAAACAGTTTGTGCTATACCAAGACTATTTGGACAAGTGTTTTTACAAGATAATCCGTTTGGTCTCGAATTCTGTTCATGTCCAATTCACTGAATACACAGGAGCTAGACGGTCTCGAGAGAAGCCAAGCTTATGATGCGATACGCAACTACTTATCCTCAAAATCAATGGCGTTTATAAAGAGACTAGTGGCCAACCTCGTTAGTAATTTAGTTTGGACGACCACAAGGCAGTTGAAGATGTGTTCAAGATGTGAAGGTGAAGTGGTCGTCAAGTGTGCGGAAGAGCGAGAATCAATCTGACTCGAACAAGAGTAGGTACTTGACTCTGAGTTTCCACAATCGGCACAAGAGAGATGATCACAACTACTTATCTAGATCATGTTTCGAAAGAAGGGAAAGAGGTTGGATCATGCTTCGAAACTTTATTTTGCCAATTCCTTACTTATTTAGTAGATGACACAGCAACAAAAAGCCATCCGAAAGACAAGCACAAAGTACGAAACCTAGCCCAATTAGAGACCACGGACCGCCAAGAAGAATGGGGCAGATATATAATTGACAAAGAACAAAAAAACCAGAAAAACCGGAATAATTCAGAAAATACATGGAATTCTATTTAGACCGGATTAGTCTTCAAATGCAAATATTATCGATTTTGGGTCAGGGCTGTTTTCTTTCAAACTAAATAGGGCCGGTCAGCTCGAACCAATCGTGGTTAGCCTGTGGGGAAAATTGCGAACCAGAAGTAGCAGGTGAGGTCGGTCAGAAACAGATGGTTCTCGCTACCTCCACGAAGTAGCAGGTACTCTTCTTTCTCTTTTCAAACCCTAAATCATCTTGAAACCCTAAACTTTCGATTTGAATCTTTCGGTTTCTGATATCTTCAAATTTTCAATTGCAGGGGCTTACTTTTCCTGACGATGAAACCCAAATCCTATTGTTGTTAATATCAAATTGAATAATCAAACCAAGATGGTGAATTTGTTCTTATCTGAACCAAAGTGGAACGATGATGCCCAGAAAAGTAGTAACATCAATGTTATTTTGCCTCTGTTAAACAAATTAGGCTCTCAAATTCAATCATTGGTGACTCATGGAGCTCGATCAGAAGCTAGGCTTTGGCTTTGTAGTGCTCTTTCCACTATTTCTATATCTCCTAGCAAGCAACTTAATATCTTCATGAAGTTATTGAGATCAAAACCTAGAAAGATGCAGTTTTTATCTCAGGTTTTGACAATGATGTTTGAGAAGAGACCAAGGAAACTTGGATTTTTGTTAGCTAAAAGAAGTTATATACTTGAGAAGTTCTTTGAAGGTAAAAGAGTCTTTGGTTTCACATTGTGTATTTACATTATCTTAAGATTGTGCTTGATGTTGAGTTTTTGATATTTGTAGGGAATCAGAAGCGTATACTAGAGTGGTTTTCTGAGTTTGCTTATGATGGTGGGTCTGATCACAAGAGAGGTGCAAAAGCATTGGCGCAGTTTGCGTTTGCGAATCGGGATATTTGTTGGGAAGAGCTTGAGTGGCGAGGTAAACATGGGCAATCGCCTGCGGTTGTAGCTACAAAGCCTCATTATCTTCTTGATTTAGACGTTGAAAGAACTATTCAGAATTTTCTTGACAATGTCCCTGAGTTCTGGTCTTCCAATGAGTTTGCTGAGTCGCTTAAAGATGGACAGATTTTGTTTCTTGATACCAAATTCTTTATAGATCTCTTTATTCGTTTCATGTATGAAGAAGATATGTATGATGTGTGGGATGCTGTTGAGGAGTTTCTTAGGGAGGAGTCTTTCTCTTCGTTAACACAGCATCTCCTTATCACTCTTGAAGAACGTGACTTGTGTCGATTTCTTGAATTGCTTGGTAACTATTTTGAGCCAGGTATTGAATCTTGGGATAGTGGTGACTCGTCTCGCTGGCTTGGGGTTCTTCTTTCAAGATATGTTGACACAGAATCTATCGACGAGCTGCTGCTGCTGAGTTCTATTATCAATCAAGGTCGTCAGTTGCTGCGGCTTGTACGTGATGAAAACGGGAATGATGAGGGAGAACTGTTGAAAGAAACCATGGCAGAGATATGCAGAGGTTTGGAAAACGAAAGTAGCTTTTCTGTAATTCTGAGAGAGCTCTCGAAGATGAAACACATACAGGTGATAAAATTACTCGGGCTACTTTCTTGGACTATTCACTTCAGACTATCAGAGGAATGTCAGACGCCAGATTCTTGGGAGCTTCTATTTAGAGAAAATGGGATTGAGTTCCGCAGGTCTAGTGACCATTCGTTGCTAAGCTATAATGGATTCTCTGAAGAAAGTGAATCTGACTCAGATAGTAGAAGCCGTGTGTCTAAGAAGAGGCACAAGAGGGAGAAGAAGAAAAGAAAGAAGAAAAAGAAGAGGGCTTTTGATGATGATGATGATCGTGGTGATGATGAGCTTTTAGATCTGCATTCAATAAGTCGAAGTTGGTTGCTATCTACTGATGGGTTTTCTGCAACATGGACCAGTGTGAGTTGCCTATTCTTCTTTATTTGTGTTTCGTATAATAGATGTGTTTCTTATTTGTGTTGTTTTATCATCTGAGATGGGTTTTTTCAGGTGGATTTACCGGAATACATCGCAAAGTATTGTTTGTCGACATGGATGAAGGGGTTATTAGCTAGACAAAAATGATTCACAGACAAGTCGGAATTCAGATGACAAAATAGTAAGGTATTGGTGACAACCTCAACTTGAACGTTTTCTTGTACTAAACAAAAGAGATTTCAAAGATGATCAAATCAACCTAATGGTTTCTACTTGCTCTTCTTTACAGATCCTACCAATATGTACAAAGTGCGAAACTCGAAAATATTCACCATATATAGGTATAACATATGTTCATGAAGGTGTTGAAGCAATGAAAGAGAAGAGGAATGAAACTGAATCAGTCATTATCACTCTATGTAAAAAGTGTAACGTTTTTGGCTGGATTAGTTTCCAATTTGTGACCAATAAAACCCAAATTTCGAAGATAAGAGTTTGGGCTCAGAACCCTTTATTGCTTCTGATGCTCAGAACTAATGTACAGTAATCTTTTGCATTGTGTAGCTTTTGATAGTGAAAAATATTTTTGAATAAAAAGCTTATCTACTGTACCATTCTAGCAGCAGCGGTTGGCAAGGAATCGCAAACCAAGGGTTGTTCCTTACTGTTAAGACACTCTCATATATGGAAAGCAATGTTAAATACTGCCCTTGTCCGTTGCAACAGCTGGCTATCTGTTTCGGCTTTTGTCTGTCTTTATAACATTCTAAACATTTCATTGTACTCATAGTTCAGCCTTTAAACAGATTACTTTCTTTCAGATTTGTTTCAATTTGGGACCCATCTCTCTTTTAGTTTTGTCAAAACATGGTTCTGTGTGGCCATGGTTTTCAAAGTTCTTAGTTTTCCATGAGCTCACATCGCAGACCTTGATTTAAAGAAAATGCTTGATAATCACACAGTAGCTGTAGCGTGCTTAAAGCCTCGTGAAACCAAAAGGTCGACATGCATTTAAGTTTCGTCTCTTCGTTTTCCTCTAGAAAGGTTGATGGTAACAAATATTAATGCCTCGTTAATCTAAAAGTTGGAGACAGCTATCATCATCATACTTTCGACTCTTTGTAGTCCTCTCTAAAGGTTGTGACTTTTGCAATTCCCTTTCATGTCTATATAAAGACACGTATGTTCAGAATGTTATCTAACACTTACCCTCTTTATTTCAGAGATGTCTTCTTCCATTGTTAAAATCGGAATAGATAGCATCAAAACAACGGTAACTGAAAAAGAGCGAGATATCAACCGTCTTGTGAAGACATTCTTGTCCAACAAAAACAACAGGAAGAAGATCATTGGTCTTGATACCGAACGGGTGCAAAAGGGAAGAAAGCTAAATAAGACCGTCTTGTTGCAGCTCTGCGATGGTGACAATTGTCTAATAGTACAACTTCCCGATGAAGATGAAGATGAAGGTGAAGGTGAAGATGATAATCTGCCACTCCCCCTCTTCAATTTTCTCAATCTACCCGAGTTCACATTTGTGGGCATTGGCATAAACAAGACTATGATGAGGCTTGAGAGTGAGTTTGGTTTGACCTGCAAGAATGTTGTTGAGATTGGACCCGCCACATGGAATCTGACCAATATGACGACCGATGTGAAATTTAGGATCAGTGCTATTGTTTCGACTGAGAGACCATCAAATGCCGTACTTGAGGACTGGGAGAAATTTGTTCTCAATAAGAACCAGATCAAGCTTGCAGCCTCCAATGCATACTTTGCTTTTGGCATTGGGAACATTTTGTTGGATGTTCAGATTTTAAGTTAATGAATCTAGATTTCTGTTTGTCTTTCTTTGTTTTTCTTTCTTATGTTCTTCAGTATCTTGTTGTAGTTTGCATTTCAACCGTTTTAAAGACCACAAAATGTGGTATTTGGTTCTTCATTTTTTTGTTCTTGTTCTCTCTGTTAGACCACAAAGTGTAATATTGGGAAAGTTTTGAGGTTAATTAGACTGCCACAATAAGCGTTCAACTAGCTAGAGTCTGAATGATTGTAGCCACCCTAAACTCTGAGGTCAAGGTAAAGGTATAATATTATTACTACACCACGTGAGCTATTGAACTGGGCCTGATAATTAAAAGTTGATTAGGGCCTATTAGACCACATAACGAAATCTTGAGCCGCTGCTGCTAGGGGGCTGAAGGATGATTAATTAAGTGTTCAACTTGAAGCAATGAAATAGCTTCTGAGAGAAGAGAGAGTTATGAAACTGAAATGATCATCATTTTTTTTCTTGGGACAAATCAGTCATCATCTCTTAATCTTATCTATGTAAAGTGTAACTTTTTTTTGCGGGATTAGTTTCCAATTTGTGATTAATAAAACCCAAATTTTAACTAATGTATAAGAGTTTGGGCTTAGAACCCAAAATAAGTGGGCCTCTATGCATTGTCTACCTTTAGATAGTGAAACTATTTTAGAATAAAATGACAAAGTAGAACTGTACAGTTTTTTGATGTTTTCCATGAAAAAGAAATAAGTTCCATGTATTGGAGAGAAGAGAGTCAGAAAAAAAGAGTCAAAAAGATTCTTTTGAAAGACGGGTAAACTTCGGAGTTCCAAGTAATTATTGCATTTTCATATACGCTCTGTTCCTGGATTCACTAAATCTTATTTGAATACAAATGCATATGTAGCAAATTTAATATTGTAACTATATGTAAAATGTTATTTTACAAAAAAACCTCCAAAGTATTTAGTTTTTGCAAACTTACCCTCCTAATCCTTAAAGTACATGACAATTGACAACTACCCAACCAAAGAAAAAGCTGCAATACAAATACAAGCCTCGGTTATATCGATCATCCAAACATGTGTTTTCTTTTTATTCAAAAACGAAAAGCAAGGAGCATTGTTTGATTGCATGAAAACGAAATTAATAACTCAGATGGTAAGGAAGCTCGTTGTTGACCCTATAGAATACATAGAATGCTTCAAAAAAAAAAAAATTGTAACAAGTGTCGTTCTCTATAGAGAAACAACACAACATAAAATTCTTAAAACGACATTGAGAAAAGGTGTGTATTACTGTTTTTTCCGTTGGTGGTTAGTTAATTGTCATTCATTTTTGGAATATAAACGGTAAACTTTTGCAAAAAGGAATATTACAAGGATTTGTATTGCAAAAACAAAAACACATCAATAGTTACTTCGATAAAAGTAAAAATGGTTGCAGAGTATTATTATTACTCAATAGGCCCTAGCTCAGTCACACAGGTACATCCATAATAGTGCCCCATTAACTTCTTTCACTCTCTTATTGTGTGTTGAACAGTGACAAAGAAAGAGAGAGAGAGCTTTGCTTTGCAGAAAAAAATGCAGAACTTTTGGTTCGCCATCTTCTTCTTCCTGCTAACATGCGCACCACCGTCTCCTTTATCCTACGCATCCACCGTAACTCTCAGCCGTCGTCTCCTCTATGACTATGAATCACCTCTTCCTCTTCCTCTATCCCCCATTAGCCCTCCTTTCTTCCCTCTTGAATCCTCCCCTCCTTCTCCACCTCCTCCTCTTCCGCCTACTCCTCCGACAACTTTCGCCGTCTTTCCAACTTTTCCGGCTAATATCTCCGCCTTAGTCCTCCCTCGCTCCTCTAAACCACACCACACTTCACCTACACTTCTCCTCCCAGCTCTCTCCGCCGTTCTTGTCATTGCTACAGTCATAGGCTTAGCCTTGTTTCTCTACGGCCGCCACCGAGGGCAAACTCGTCATTTAAAGAACTCTCATTGTTCTAGTAGCAACACAAGCAGCTATGGTGATGAACAGAGTCATATCACCACTAACTTCAACATGGCTGCTACTACTTCTCCTTCAGAAGTTTTTTACCTCAATACAGAGGAATCTGACCATATTAGAACCGGAGGTACTTTTTTCTTGAAGCAAGACTCGCCGGAGATACGACCATTACCACCATTACCTCCTCGTAGCTTCCACCATAACAACTATGAAACAGAGGTAAACGAAGAAGACGAAGAAGAAGAAGAAGATGTGTTCTTCTCACCAATGGCTTCTCTCCCTGGCTCAGCGAACTCAAGCCCTTCTCATTCATGCTCTTCCTCCTGCTCCGGTTGGGTTTCTCCAGCTAGGTCATTCTCTATCACCATGTCTCCACCAAACCCTAGATACTCAGACGCCACTAACCTCCAGTCTCCGTCACCGGAGAGACTAAGAGTAAGGAAGAACTATAACGGAAATGGGTCGTCTTCTCTAAGAATGTTTAGCTTCTGGAATCAAAATATGGGATTTGGGTTTCCTCGTATCTCCTCTGCTTCTACTTCACCAGACAGAGGATTCATAAGAACACCACTTTCGTCTCTCTACTCTTCAGTTTCCACTTCTCCTGATGGGTTATTCCGGAAGTTTCTCGATAGTTCGCCGCCGATTTGGAATGACTTTAGTCGGAATGTGAAGTCTGTTTTGCTCTCTCACACTGCGTCATCAAGAAGAGATTTTGTTATCAACATTGGTGAATCTTCTTCTCAACAGAGCAAAGTTCCTGCTCTTCCTCCTCCGACCAGACCACCTCCTCTTGTTCCACCGTCTCAACCTTTTGTGGTTCAAAATGATGTAAAAAAGCAATCTTTTTCAGACCAACCTCCCAAACAGCTGCATTGGGAACGTCTTAGATCGAGCTCTTCTAAGTAAGTGAAGTGAAAGTTTTCTTCTTTCTCTTTGTTTCTACTTTTGTTGATAAGAGTTTAACGAAGTCTATCTTTTCTGACTGTGCTAGATTGAGCAAAGAGATGGTAGAGACTATGTTCATTGCAAACTCGTCAAATCCAAGAGATCTTCCGATTCAAAATCAAGTTTTAGATCCAAGAAAGGCACAGAATATTGCTACTCTGCTTCAACTACTTAACTTAAGCACTAAGGATGTTTGTCAAGCTCTTCTTGATGGTAAAATAATCTTTAATGTATTGCCATTTGTTTTGTTTTGTTTTTGTAATGTTATTGATTTGTGTTCTTTGAGTTATTGATTTAGGTGACTGTGATGTACTTGGAGCTGAACTTCTTGAGTGTTTATCAAGATTAGCACCTAGTAAAGAAGAAGAGAGGAAGTTGAAGAGCTTTAGTGATGGTTCAGAGATTGGTCCAGCTGAGAGGTTTCTTAAGGAATTGCTTCATGTGCCTTTTGTGTTTAAACGTGTTGATGCATTGCTTTTTGTGGCTAATTTCCATTCGGAGATCAAACGTCTCAGAAAATCATTCAGTGTTGTTCAGGTAATGCTGATGATTGCGGATTTACATATTTGTGTCTAATGATGTAATCTTATGTTATGTCTCATTACTCATTAAACTTATCTGCTTTTGCAGGTTGCTTGTGAAGAACTAAGAAATAGTAGAATGTTTTCGATACTTCTTGAAGCTATACTGAAGACAGGAAACATGATGAGTGTTAGAACAAACCGCTGTGGGGATGCGGATGCCTTCAAACTCGACACGCTCCTCAAGCTCGTTGATGTCAAGGGATTAGATGGAAGAAGCAGTCTCTTGCATTTTGTTGTTCAGGAAATGATGAAATCAGAAGGCAGTGTGAGAGCTTTAGAAGGCATCAGAAACCTGAATACAGAACTGAGCAATGTCAAGAAATCGGCAGACATTGAGTATGGTGTACTAAGAAGCAATGTGTCAAGGATTTGCCAAGGACTCAAGAACATTGAAGCGCTTTTGCTACTTAGCGAGGAGAGTGGTTCATATGGAGATCAATGGCTGAAGTTCAAGGAGAGGATGACCCGGTTCTTGAAAACCGCTGCAGAGGAGATTGTGAAGATTAAAATACGAGAAAGTTCAACGCTCTCTGCATTGGAAGAGGTCACAGAGCAGTTCCATGGAGATGCTTCCAAGGAAGGTCACACAATGAGAATCTTCATGATTGTGAGAGACTTCCTGTCTGTTCTAGACCAAGTGTGTAAGGAAATGGGAGACTGATTCCCATTGTAAGATTTTTAATGTAATGATTAGGAACGCATCTCTAGTTTCATTGTATTGTAACCAGTATGACTAACGCCATTTCTGGATAATTCTGTATGAGTTTTTGGAAGACAATTCATTAGGTTTTGATGCTATGATTCTAATTTTGATGCTTTAACATGTTACCCTTACGACAAGCACAAATCAATGAGTTGCACAAGTAAGCCATATCTTTGGTCATATTAGCGAATCGTTTAGATACAGTAGAAATGCATCTACATTTCTAGTTAATTTGTGGTCAGAGGATAAACCTGATAAGCCAGGTCTTTTAAACATAGAAACACCATAACCATTACTGAAGAATTGTGCCTACACATTGTTGTTTGCTTGACTTCAAAGCTTCTGCATCCATGCGCTCGAGGATATGACGAGCTTCTTCCTCTGTGGCAGGAACTACATTTCGAAGTTTAAACCCATTGTTTCTGGCCTTTGCCTCTGGCCTTACAGTGAACTTGAAGTAGAATGTATTTGAAACCTACATCATATGTAACAGAAAAGAGACCTCAAAATTAACATAATGAGCTTCAAATCTGATAAGGTTCAAGAAATTTTGGCATGAAGATAGAATCAGTGAGCAAGTTCAATTTTAACAACCGTTTAAGAAAGCTCCATCATCAAGTTAGAATTTTACCTCACTGGAGCGAATCTCTGGACTTGTAACATGAGCAACAACTTCGATATTGATGAGCGGACAATCCTGTTTATCCAGTTGAGTGTAAAGAACACAGGATTTGAAACGTAAGAAATCCCCGACGTCCACCTGTCATTTAAGTCCATTAAGCGTAAGTTTACACAGAAGACGAACGTGAACAAGAAGATAATGGTAAGAAGTGATTTGGTTACAAACCGGTCTTAGGAAATCGACGTGATCAACTTCTAAGAAGTAAGGCACTAGACCCGCAAACGTATAAGCAGTAGAGAAAGCCAACTCAAATGCTCTATGCATTAAAAACCCTCCAAAGATCCTACCATGGATGTTCCTCTGCTGCGGTTGGCATATCAGCGAATTCTCAAGACGAGTGTCTTTAAGAAGAATGCTGTTTCTGTCAGCAAGAGCTGGCATGTCAGAGAAAATCCTTCCTTCAGCCAACCAAGCCTCAAGCTTCTTACACTCCCCGTGATCAAATTCCCTTCTGTCACCTCCTCTCTTCTTCTTCCTTAAGTTATTCCTAGCTTCAGCTTCCTCAAAGAGAAGTTTCTCAACCTCGGTTTCAGGAGAAAGACGGTTGATAGGAGCAGCTTTACCAGTCTTAGAATCACGCGCCACAAAAATGAAATTTGCAGTTAAAGCAACAGAATCTGAAGAAGCCTTGACATCTTCTGAAAACAACAACAACAACAAAACAGAAGTCTTTTAATTTCTAGTTTCAAGATACATGCTTGTAAGTTGAATTAGTAGACGACTATACACATACTCAATTCGGATTGCATAACTTCGAGTTGAATCTCGATAGATGAACGACCAACCCAAATGACAGAAGCAACAATCTTGAGATCAATGTCGACACAAATCGGCTTCTTTAAGACAATCTTATGAACAGAAGCTGTAACAAGCAAGAGTGGCCTCGTTGTACTATCATCATCAGAACAATGCTGTATCACAATGTACAGACACATTCAAATACACAATAAGATCACTAAAACCTATACTAGAAACATAGTCAGAAAATCAAATACACAATAAGATCACTAAAACCTATAATACAACCATAGTCAGAGGACAGAGATTCACAGTATCCTAAAAAAGGATCAAACTTTATCACTCAATTTGGCAAATGAAGATACCTTGACGGAGATAGTGCCGGCTAAAGCATCGAGATCTTCGAGCAAGATCCCGATACGGACCTCGTTCCAAGGATCTCTGTATTGCTCTCTGAGAATGAAATCAGTGGAGAAAGGGTAGAAAATGGTGGTACGGCTATGAGAAGGAGTTCTGGTGAGAAGCTGGCTCTGTGGTGGAGCGTCTTTAGGAGGATCGAGAAGAGATTCGAAGATTTTGGATCTGGCTTCCCAAAGAGCGGTGGTGACAGGTGAATGGTACATACCTGGCCATAAGCTTAAGGGTTTTCGGGTTGGGTCAGAGGTGGAGGATGGTGAAGCGAAGGTGGAGACGACGGAGATGGGTCTTGGGGAATTCATGGTTGGGTGAAGAAAGTGAGAAGCTTTGTTTCTGGGTTTTTGAAAATGGGGGAAGGTGAAAGAGAAGATGGTGAATCATTCAAAGGAAGGACATTGTTTGATTTTTAGTTCCTTTGACTTTGGAGTTTTTTTAGATTGTTTCTTTTTTTGACATTTGCTTTAGTGTTTTTTTTTTTACAAGGTTAGCTTAAAGAGCACTCTGTCTGATT
>Ga0041059_1001291_pt1 | contig 20051 bp, 19 predicted proteins | sample AraColnosormetaG_FD_56232 | JGI IMG/M metagenome (GOLD analysis project Ga0041059, IMG submission 56232) | Arabidopsis roots microbial communities from North Carolina, USA - Col MF nosort | ecosystem: Host-associated > Plants > Roots > Unclassified | place: USA: North Carolina | collected... | reverse complement strand
AAAAAAAAAAAAAAAAAAAAAAAAATCTCAAATAAAAGATATGAAAGATCAAATATCTTAAATCTAATGTTCCTAATAAAAATAATTGATTCACCGAATTCGAATAACTTAAAAAGTACACTGAAATTAACCCAATTCATATACAAAGAATTCGTACATATATATCTAAAATTTTAGTTTATTAAATACTACATGTTATGTATATAACTGAATGAAATTCCTAGGTACCATCGCCGCATGCTAAACAAGTTGTTAGCATGGCAACACATTATTTGTCACCATCAATATTATGCATTATTTTGACCACTCTTGTCTCCATCGCCGGAGCAAAAATCCCGGCGATTATAGTCTTCGGTGACTCTTCCGTAGATTCCGGCAATAATAACTTCATATCAACAATGGCCAGAGCCAATTTTGAGCCTTACGGTCGTGACTTCCCTGGTGGTCGCGCCACCGGACGCTTTTGTAACGGCCGTCTCTCCTCCGATTTCACTTCCGAGGCTTATGGCCTTAAACCGACCGTGCCAGCCTACCTAGATCCGTCCTATAATATATCTGATTTTGCTACCGGAGTTTGTTTTGCCTCCGCCGGCACCGGTTATGATAATTCCACAGCCGATGTGCTTGTAAGTCCACCATTCACCTCAAACAACCTAATTACGGCTGTTTCTTGCGTAACAAGAAACATCGAGATAATTTTCTTGTTTGACATTTTTAGGGCGTGATTCCGTTATGGAAAGAGGTCGAGTACTTCAAGGAATACCAAAGCAACCTTTCCGCCTATCTCGGCCATCGGAGAGCTGCCAAAATCATCAGAGAATCTCTGTACATAGTAAGCATAGGCACCAACGATTTCCTTGAGAACTACTACACATTACCGGACAGGAGATCTCAATTCAGCATCAGTCAGTACCAAGACTTCCTGGTCGAGATTGCTGAGGTGTTCTTAAAGGACATTTACAGACTTGGAGCTCGGAAAATGTCTTTCACTGGAATCTCACCTATGGGGTGTCTACCGCTGGAGAGAGTGACAAATCTTGACGACCCTTTTAGCTGTGCTCGGAGTTATAATGATTTGGCTGTAGATTTCAATGGGAGATTGAGAAGATTGGTGACAAAACTGAATAGAGAGCTTACTGGAATAAAGATTTATTTCGCTAATCCTTACGATATCATGTGGGATATTGTTACCAAACCTAATCTTTACGGTCTAGAGATATCAAGTTCTGCCTGTTGCGGTACTGGATTGTTCGAGATGGGATTTCTTTGCGGCCAGGACAATCCGTTAACTTGCAGTGATGCCAATAAGTTCGTTTTCTGGGACGCATTTCACCCGACCGAGAGGACTAATCAGATTGTGTCTGATCACTTCTTCAAGCATCTCAAGAATCTGTTTCATTGATCCTAAATTCCTATATAGTTTCTTTATCAGTACATTTACAATAGTTAAATTCAATTTCGAAGATTTAAGCCTCGAAAAGATGTGAAGAGTGCAGAGGATTTGATCAAATAAAGATGAATGAAAAAGAGCAGAGAAATGACTTGTTTCTTGAGCAAGAAGTATCAGAAAAAAACTTTTCCTCTGGCGTGTTAAGAATTCATTTGTAGTAATTTCATCATATATGTGATTTTTATTATTCCTGTCGAGAAGAAACAAATTACTTCTTCTTAACATATGATGCAAACTATAGATCAAAAATATCAAAAGTGTAATTTACTCACTAGAGATATATCATTAATTATTAATTTATTGTCTAAAACAAAAGCAATCGTTTGTTTTATCTTTTTGTACAAAGCTGAAAAAAGGAAACTTTATTACTAGGGTTTAGTGTTGCCATCTATAACAGATCTAAGTTCATCCCAACTTGCTGAGTCTCCTATGAAATCTCCACCGTTGCCGTTCCAGAAACTCATCAGGAGGTTATTATCATTACCAGTATATGTCGGTTGATTAAAACCAACTATATGTTGGTTCCAATAAGGATTCTGTGGCTGTGGAAGCGGCGGCTCGTGGGACATGGAATCTACTGTACGGTGGCTCGTGTGGTCGGAATCTAAGCTGCTGGTCTTAGAACAAGTGTCGGTTAAAGTGATAACCGGTTTTCGGTTTGGTGGTAAGATGGTTGGGTTTCTTTGAGATGTGACTCGTTTGAAGATTCTGCAAAGTGTCCATACCTCCTGTGGAAACAAGACACGCCCATTTAATAGATTCCAACTGTAGTAATATCTGAAAGCAATTTATGAATGCGTGACGCATTTTTTTGTTATACTATATGATTATTTAATTTTTATAAAGAAAATTCACGAAAAATACATAACTTCCATTGATTGCCATTGACTCAATGAAAAGAAAAAGTCTCAATTTAACTATAAGAGAATCCGATTCGAACAACAATAGCTACTAGAATGCCTTTTAGTTTATTGGAAAATACATTAACCAATTGATGATTTTCTAGTGGCTATACTTTTGTTGATTCAAACCAAATGATATCAATTTTGACTAGATGAACACATTTGACCCACTGTAAATTCCATAAAATGGTTGTGAAGTAACTTCCATTAGGATTATCGTGAACTAACTTTATCACATATCTCAAAGAATACTACTCTCATGATTCTTTCGTTTTTAAGTCTACTCTGGTCTAGTTTTAACAAAAAGTTGGGTCCATTTTGTGGAAAGAAAATATGTGATGTGGCTTTCTCAGTAGCTCTATCTCGTATGGAAATGTACATTCGTGACTGACTTTCTAAAGCATTTAACACCACGAATATTAGAAACTTGTCTCACTAAAAGTGGACAAGATGGGTTAGTCTGATGCATACCGGTTAATTTGTTATTTGTTCAAAAAGATTAGTTTATGATAAAATGAAATGATTCAAAATAAAACAACTCACTGCTTGTTGAGCTGGAGAGTCGGTTTTCGTGGTGGAGGGGAGGCGGAATTCATGCATCATCCAATCGGTTTTGGTGCCTTTACCGGCTGAACCAAGATAGTAAACCAGAGATTTCTTGAGACCAACACAGTCAAGATTGGAGTAAACCGGTTTATCAATACCAGTGGCTTTCCAGAAACCTGAACCGGTCACTCGGTTTGGTCGAACGCTATTCCTGTATTTCCTACCTCTCATGCAGAAGAAGTACCACTCCTTTTCTCCGACGCTGCTCACTCCTAATAAAATCCACAGTAACTGCTCATATTAATTTCGTGGAAAATTGTTTAGAGAAAATCAAAACTAAATAAAATACCCTTTCATTACATAGTTCGTGTTCTATATCTTCATGCGATGATGATAAAGGCGCACTATGCGATATTTCTGTGTAAGTATACTAAATTTTATTTTATTTGACCTGATCTTCGTATGGATGGATGGTCCCATATCATAAGTATATGGAAATGTACTAACTTATCGCATTCAAAATACAAATTTTTTTTTTATCGTTTTGATTCGAACAAGATCTCAAAGTGGACGTCCCTAATTTCTTGATAAAATCAGTAGAAAAAACAATAAAAACAACTATATGTAATGAGTTGATCATAATATACGATGCTGATATTTATAGAGGGGATGATCCAATAATTAAGAAGACTTACTTGGAAGATCCCAAGGATCGTACTTATAGATATCGATCTGTTTGATAAGTTCGAGTTTGATGGTTTTGTTCTCTACTTTTCTTCGAAGATAGTATCCTAAAAGCTCTTCATCCGTCGGATGAAACCTGAACCCAGGAAGTGGTGCTTCGTTTTCTTCTTCATGATCCTTACCTAAGTTACCTTCGCCACTCATCTTCACTACATCGATCTCTTTAGAACACCAATCAAGTCATTCTTTATAAAAAGTTCTCTATACATATATATAGTAAATATTTATCTATTTATTGATTATTTTTTTTGCCTGTTTAATTGGTGCTTGGTCAATTACGAATGACTTTGACTATTATTATGCACACAAGATCTTATAGACTTTCCCAAGTATTAAAATCTTTTACGGGTATTATTTTTAAAGAAATTTTTTATTTAATATTGGTTTATTCTATAAGAATGAATTCATCCATCTTTCTTATGGTCTTTGTGATTAATAACAAAATATTAATTTTATATTTTGAATGCGATAGTTTTCCTATAATTAGTGTGTTTCTGTGTTGTAACTAGAGAATCTGAAACCTCCAAAACCTAAAATAATTTAATTTAGGTCTATTGTTTTAATGATCCGAATGTTCTGCTTTCAAACTTTAAGTTTGTGTTATTTTGTCTTAAGACTTGTTTTGGCTGTGTTTGAAAGTTTTTTTTTTACAAGCACATAAAAAAAGAATTAAATTTGTTTATAGTTTAATAATTTTGATATTGGTGGGCTATGTTATGCAGAAAAGTCCAGGACATCGGAAAATAATTAAATCATTTATTGCAACTAATTTTATAGTATGATGTAATATATAATTGAAATTCAAACATGTCGTTATCAGTAGTTGTTACGTATTATACTGTAATTACATCAGATTATCAATAAACTGCAAATTCAATACATACGTATAGGTGAAGTTTTTGTCCAAAAAAAAAAAACGTATAGGTGAAGTCACGTGGTTGGACCATATAATAATTTTCCAAAATATTGAAAAGATGTAGTAAAAGATACTATTAAAATAAGATTCACATAGGAACCAAAGGATAACTTTTATATATGCCCTCCTTTGTGGACTAATTAAACTATTTTGATATATACCCGGGAGCCAAACACAAACTTAGATGGTAGACCAAATCAATAAAACAATTCCTTCAACTGCATTCCAAAGTGTACTTAGTTAGAGCACTCTGATTACTACTTTTCCTGTTATGATCCGAAATATTTAATAACTCTTTTGGATCAATCAACATATATTTTTTTTTGTGGAATTGTTTCCAACTAAAACAATAAATATAAAAAGTAACAGTACAGTAAGTGATAGAGAATTGGCAAATGAACTTTGGAGTTTACTGATCAGATTAACTATATAAAAACACACACACTATATTAGCATCTAAAAAGTTGAAATCAACGTATAACATAGTTATTTCATATTTTTGCCACACGAATATTTTTATCTTGACTAAACGACACAACTTTCTACTTATTATTTACAACAACTCTTACAGTTGCCGATCAGACTTGGTAGATAAGAAATTGGTAGAAACTATGTATAAGTTAAATCATGCTCATCTAAGGATGACACCTAAATGATCTCATAATTAGTCAGTACCCACTCCACTTAACATTTTTCTCACGAGAAAGTAAAATAGATGGAATGATTAGTAAAATAGTCCAAGAAAAAAAGTTTGGTCGACTCGACAAAGTTATTTGATCTCGTGACTAATATACATTTTCTGAAAACTTTTAATAATTAACTTAGCAAATACAATGTTGTTTTTCGAGTTTATTTGCCATGACAATTTCTCACCGCCTTAACAAATTCATTTTTAAAAAGTTCTAGAATCATTTTGGCTATTGGTTATTTATATATCAAACAAAATATAAAGGACAGAAATCCTTAGAAGATGTATAAAACGACGGCAAGGAGAAATAAACTATCAAAGAAGGTACAGGCGATAACTTAGCCAGGATTTAGCTCCTGTGCCAAATGGGAAAGTGACCCATTTGATCTATATAACATTCAAAGTCCTGATTTTGACTGTTGAATATTATCATAAAAACTCATTATAAAAAAACCAAAGTAATAAAAGTTGCCACAACAATATCAGTACGCATCCAATCTTCTCGGGAAGAGAAACAAAATCAAATTAAGAAAGGTTTTCAAAGAAGGAAGAGAGTCAAAGGAACATAATATCCAAATTTTCAACTTCATAAACTTTTTCTAAATTTATTCAACATGAAAAAGGAGGGAAACATTGAATGGTATCAATCAGTATCAGGTTTCTAAAAAGGGAATGTTCATACTTACAACAAAGAAAATTTAAACAACAATCAAAATTAGAAAGACAGCAAGAAAAGTAGAAAACTTTGGCATTTTGATTTACATTTATGAATTTCCACATTTATCATGAGGTCGGTGGAAGCGGCGGAGCAACAGTTATTTTAACCGCCGCAACAAGTCTTCAATTCTCCTTCCTCTCCGCCGCCAATCTGCCGACAAGTTTCTTTTCGTCTTAAGAAAATATATTGGGTCTCGTTTCGTACAACAAAGTGTAGTGTTTGGGCTTTACTCAGAAGCCCATAAGTATTTTATTATTATTTTTAGACAGTAAGGCCCAATAGTATTTTATTGTTACTGTCTGCGCTGAAACAATTTATGTTTTTCAGCAAAGTAATATCTTACTAATCAGTAATTACATACACCGTAACACCATCACGAATTTTCAGTACACGACAGAGTATAGGTATGATTGACTGACAACAATATAAAAAGGCTAAATTAGTTAGACTGTCTTATTAATTAAAAAGTAATATTGTACTATTACTATACTACTTCACTTAAATATTTATTCGACACACAAAAATAAACCATTCGTGTGAATGTTTCCCAAACACATTTGGGGCCGAAGCATTCGAGCGGGCGTACCACTCCAATTACCTGGTACACATAATTGAAGACTATAGTATGAAAATTAATGTTTTATGTTTTTGTCACCTAAATTTTTAATAAAATGCAGTTGCAGTTTGGTTGTCATTGTTCTGTTGATCCGTTCATTCCGCGTCCTGTATTTGGCTATCACAATTTCAATCTATGAAAATTTGAAATCCGTATGGTCAAAATTATATTTTAAAACCACATTGCTAGAGAATAATTAAAAAAATAATAATCTTCATGTGGAATTTATAGAAATTAATGATATACATTTCAGGAAAACTTAGCATGAAGTATATTATTTTAATGTGATGATTTTAGAAATACAAACCGAGACGCGGTATGGGATATGGTCCATTACAAGTAGGCACAATGGTCCACTAATAATTGTTATTACGACAACAGAATTAATTGCCTATTTAAAACGAAATGAATCATCGAAGAACATACTAGATCTTTTTCCAATTTACAACCAAAAAAAACATTATTAGGTGAGTAGTAAAAAGATTAAGGTTATCAGAAACTAACTGTAGTAGTATGTTGTGTGAAATTCTTTTGTATTTCTTATTAAGCCAAGGGTGCCCTTTCAATGCAACGTGATAAACGCCAAAAACGATGATATGAACAATTATAAACTCGTTGAGAGCATTGAACTCGGATAATAAATCATCTTTTATATACATCGTAGATAACAAACAAACACGTAATTAAATTTGACGTATAGCAAAAGACTTGAAGAATAAAACGTCAAGTTAAAGATAATTTTGGTATATATGAGAAAGGTATCGACAAAAACCATAACGCTATAGATGATTGTGATTTGACAAAAACACCCTCAAATCATTGTTTTCAGAGTTTTTTTAGATAAGGTACAGATAAGAAACCACCTCTAAAAATCAAGCAATAGATCTCATCGCTTAAAAGAAGAGAGAGATCTTCACTTGTATGTGTCCCACTGATTCCAACACAATGTCCCAGAACTTGCCACGTGTCGTTCATTTCAAAAGATTGCAGTACTGTTGTCCCTAGAGAATCATTATCTCCCTCGCTGTAATATCTTTATGCTCCTGTCACTTTCTGTCTGTACCCAAAAGAAGTAATGAACCTCTCTCATCTTCTTCTTCTCTGTTTCTTTCATGTTTTGTGAGTTGTTTCTCAACAATTTTCTGGTCTCTTAGAGTGAGAGGAGAGAGATAGAGAGTTGTGTTGGGCGTGGAACTTGGACTAGTTCCACATATCAGGTTATATAGATCTTCTCTTTCAACTTCTGATTCGTCCAGAAGCTTTCCTAATCTGGTCAGTAGTACTCTTTTTATACGGGTTTTTGGTTTTATAAGATGTGGCTATATTTGGAAATAACTATTTTGCAAGCTTTCCTAGATTGCCAGAATATAAAAAAAGATGTTTAACAAGAGAACGGACTCATGGACTTGCTTTAAATTTTAATTATTTTAAAATCATTCTATAATGATTAGAGTAAATAAACTATTAGGACTCTGAATTATAAAATTCGATTTTATATATGCTCCTCCTTGTATCTCTTAATCATAAGTTATCATTAGCTCTGTTCACTAGTGCTATAAAATATATTCTGAGGTTAATAAAACTTTTTTTTCTTTTTATTTTGAAATGTCTCCAGAGATCTGACATGGAACACCAAGGTTGGAGTTTTGAGGAGAATTATAGTTTGTCCACTAATAGAAGATCTATCAGGTATTATTTAATAATCTTTGATCTAATGTTTTCATTCATTAAAAAAAAAACTTTATAATATAGTCTGTGTGTGTGTGTATTGATGTCTAGGCCACAAGATGAACTAGTGGAGTTATTATGGCGAGATGGACAAGTGGTTCTGCAGAGCCAAACTCATAGAGAACAAACCCAAACCCAGAAACAAGATCATCATGAAGAAGCCCTAAGATCCAGCACCTTTCTTGAAGATCAAGAAACTGTCTCTTGGATCCAATACCCTCCAGATGAAGACCCATTCGAACCCGACGACTTCTCCTCCCACTTCTTCTCAACCATGGATCCCCTCCAGAGACCAACCTCAGAGACGGTTAAGCCTAAGTCCAGTCCTGAACCTCCTCAAGTCATGGTTAAGCCTAAGGCCTGTCCTGACCCTCCTCCTCAAGTCATGCCTCCTCCAAAATTTAGGTTAACAAATTCATCATCGGGGATTAGGGAAACAGAAATGGAACAGTACTCGGTAACGACCGTTGGACCTAGCCATTGCGGAAGCAACCCATCACAGAACGATCTCGATGTCTCAATGAGTCATGATCGAAGCAAAAACATAGAAGAAAAGCTTAATCCGAACGCAAGTTCCTCATCAGGTGGCTCCTCTGGTTGCAGCTTTGGCAAAGATATCAAAGAAATGGCTAGTGGAAGATGCATCACAACCGACCGTAAGAGAAAACGTATAAATCACACTGACGAATCTGTATCTCTATCAGATGTATGCTTCCTTTAATTCTAACTCATGATAATTACTTCTTGAAAACGTAATCTTGGTCTATCTCAGAGAGTAATACATAATACATTTTGCAGGCAATCGGTAACAAGTCGAACCAACGATCAGGATCAAACCGAAGGAGTCGAGCAGCTGAAGTTCATAATCTCTCCGAAAGGGTACTTCATCGGTTCGTCTATATAATATATAATATATAGTTTAATGTTAGAGAATCGTATAACATTTATACAAAGAAAACAGATACAAAACTCTGTTTTTTATTTTCTTCTTTTCATAACTTAAATAGAGGAGGAGAGATAGGATCAATGAGAGAATGAAGGCTTTGCAAGAACTAATACCTCACTGCAGTAAAGTGAGTTGATACAAATCAAATCTAAAAGTGAATCAGATTAAGAAATGAAGATTGATTCATTCATTGGTGTGTTTTTGCAGACTGATAAAGCTTCGATTTTAGACGAAGCCATAGATTATTTGAAATCACTTCAGTTACAGCTTCAAGTGATGTGGATGGGGAGTGGAATGGCGGCGGCGGCGGCTTCGGCTCCGATGATGTTCCCCGGAGTTCAACCTCAGCAGTTCATACGTCAGATACAGAGCCCGGTACAGTTACCTCGATTTCCGGTTATGGATCAGTCTGCAATTCAGAACAATCCCGGTTTAGTTTGCCAAAACCCGGTACAAAACCAGATCATCTCCGACCGGTTTGCTAGATACATCGGTGGGTTCCCACACATGCAGGCCGCGACTCAGGTAAGGCCAATACGAAGCCGTGTTTATTAAACGACGATTTTGGTAAAATGTTTTTTGGGTTTACTACATTAATACGAGATAAGAAAAAATGTTAAACCGACGTAGTTTTAGTTGACACGTTGTGTGGTTTTTTATTAGATGCAGCCGATGGAGATGTTGAGATTTAGTTCACCGGCGGGACAGCAAAGTCAACAACCGTCGTCTGTGCCGACGAAGACCACCGACGGTTCTCGTTTGGACCACTAGGTTGGTGAGCCACTTTTTTACTTCCTTATTTTTGGTATGTTTCTTTTTTATATCTATCTTTCTGAACATACTTAAAACGTTCAAGGATGTATTATTATAGAGTAAACGTGCAACTTCATTACGTTATTTTCTGTATATGTGAGTTTATGTATGTCAAAATGACATGATGAGATTTTTTGTAAACAACATCTTAAAAACAGGACATGTGATTTTTGTAATCGTAAAAACTTTGGGATGCAGTTTATTTTCTAATCAAAACAAGGATATATCTAAGTAATCGAAATTTTTTTCGAAAATAGAACTAGATGACACTTATAGATTATAGATCACACCTAATTTTGAAGATGTATCTAAAAGTCCATTCAATTTTTCTCTGTTCCCCTAATAAGAAATCATATGTTCATATTCAAAAAATAAGAAACACAAAAAAAAACTTTAAGAAAAACACAGATGATCAACCGTCTGGCTAGAGTTTGGTAAAATATTAATATCTTATGATTTCATATTGTTCCATAAATAAATAAAAAATCATAACATAAGCTTTTCTTGCTGATTGTCTAAAATTATGTATAGATGGAAAAAGCCAAATCACATGTGATGGAGCCAGATTTGAGTGAGAGTCATGTGTCAATTGTCAAAAACATCGACATTATAAGTCTTTAAGCCATGTGCATACTGGTCAGAATCTATTTAGCAATAATTGAGTTAAATATCTTAGATATTTTTGCATACTGTTTTCATATATAAATTTATTCCAAAGTTTGAAATAGTCGATCGAAAACACTTAACAATAGTAAAAGTTGAACCGATCAAAGGTTGGATACATACATTCAGACAGAGACACCCATATCATCAATCATGTTTCAATCTTCGTGGAACATCCACATAACATTATTTTAGTGGCAAAATAAAAAATGTGTTAAATATCACTAGAAATACAAAAAAATAAAAATAATATATAATATATGCTTCATCAATAGGTGTCTGGTCTTCAAATCATGTAAATCATATACTATTAAATTAAAATGCTAAGATGAGTTTCTTCCATTTCATTCAAGATTTGGTTTGGAGCAGGAGTAGTTCACGGATATGATTTTAGTGGATTGTTTATAATCGTGACTTTTGTTTTGTGTTTGATCGACTTGATCGACCCGGCCAACTTATGATCTTCCGTAAACTAAAGTCAAAAGCAATAATATTTCTTTCTTTTTTTGTATGAAAAAAGCAATGATATTTCACTGATCTCTACGGAGTAAAATCTCTTTCTTGGACTTCATTTGGCATAGATTCTTTTAGTTCGTTTCACATTCTCTTTCAGTACCAGAGATTTCTTCTGTATGTTTTAAATCTTGGTCATACCGTCTTTACAGCACTAGCCTCTAGTATCACAATAGATAATGATTTTCTAATACCAAAACCATATAGTCACTCATCTGGACTAGATAGATTTTGAAGTCCTCTAGTTTCTATGTAGTGAGATCCTCCATTCATTTCTCTTGACTTTCGTGAGGTTTGAGAATCCAGTCATGTAACCCATAGCAAATGATTCGACAACTGTATTACCCAATGTCACCATCTCAAATAAAGAAGAGAAATAGGATTATAGGAATACTGATCTTCCATGTGATCTAATTTTGTATATATCGCACACTTATCAAAATCCATTGTAAATTGTAGTTTTTTGCTTGAAAAGAAACGCAAATAGTATCAGCAGAAAAAAGCTACACAAATAGTACCACCACTTTTTTGTTTATCTTTAGAAAAACATTTTTATTACTATCCACACAAAAAACTACTAAGAAAGTTATAACATCATGTCAATAATTCAAAATCATTATCAATGTCAAAAAAATATTAGCTTTAACAATAACTAAACTCAGCCATCAAGCCCAGATAATTGTATTTAAGTATTTGAGTTTTTAAATTGCATTTGAGTAATTTACTCGTAAATCATAGCTCATGGAATTAAACTAAAAATTTCTTAAAAAAAGGATAAAAATCCAGTAAACGTTGGAATTTTATGGTAAAAGTTCGTCTTCAATTCTTACGAAACTCATCATAGCTATCAATATCATACCTATTAAAATCATTAGAATCGTCTAGAAACCTTTTTTAAAAGAATTTACATCGTCAGGTCTTAAGAAACAAAATATTTATTATTTACCAGATACAGACATAAAAGCTGACGTGTTGACATTTTAATTTGATGGAAAACGTATAAATGCACGACACGTGCTCCTACTGGACCACTTGATAAGTTACGTAACTTATCAAGCTTACCGAAACGAACACGTGATAACAGAGAACTAAATTCACAATTTTTGTTATTGATAAAAGAAAATATTTAAATTTTGAAAAAGTAATATTAACATATACTAGAAGCTATATAATTAGCAAATAATATAGAAATGAACTACTTATCTAATTTTAGTTCTAAATTATTTACCAATAATTTGTTCATATCTTGAAATTGTTAATTGTATATCTTAAATCTTTGACTGAATTTAACTCTTTTAATATTAAAATAATTAAATAATTAATCTTAAGGTATTTAATAAATAAAAATTACTAAAAAAACTACAATAAAAGATCTATATCCAATAAGAAAATTAATAATTATATTGATAATTAGGGAGCATATGCGTTATTATAAATTACAACCTAACCTACTTTACCGACCCAAAGCCTAAAAAATCCGACCTTTTTTTGTTTTCTCTCTCTAGAAGTCTCTCTGTTTTCATCTTTCTCTCTCTCTCTCTAGCTCTTCTTCCTCGTTTCTGGCTTTTCTGGGAATTTTGATCCTTTGGCCCCCATTGCTCGCTTGAATTACGAATCAGATATCGCCGATCGTCGTAGATCTGCGTTGATACTGTCCGGCTGAGTAAACAGGGTGAACAAAAACCAAAAACAGAGAGGGGGTTTAAAAATCCTGAAGAAAATCGCATGAATTTGTTTGGAAGCCTGATTTTTTCATCTTCGATTTCGAGCCACTTCACGACTTGTCTTCTCATCTTTATTCTTCATTTCTCTCCCCAGCTTAATAGTAATAATAATAATAATAATAGTAATCGTAATTCCAATAATCTCGAGAGTAATCGTTTGATCAATTGAAAAAAAAATCATGGAGTCCAGGAAAAACTCTGATCGTCAAATGCGTAGAGGTACTGTTTTCTTCAACCTCCATCGAAAAGTCTGTTACTTTTTTGTGAAATCGCTTACGGATTGTTATCGTTGATGTATAGGAAGGATCTAGGGTTCTTACTCTAGATTATAATCTGGGTAATTTGGTTTATCAAACAAAATTTGATTTTTTTTTTAATGGGTCCTCAATTTTATCCCTCGTGCTGAATTCTCTGTCGGTGATTTGATTCCTTCGTGGCGTTTACTTGTTTGGATGTATCTGCTGATTGCCACAAGTTTTGTTTTTGTGGGGTTGTTTAATTCTGATAATCACTATTGTTTCTTTGTTAGAAGAATTGATACTTTATTGGACTTTGGACGGTCGTTAATTCGTGTGCTTTGTTTTCATATAGCTAATTGCTTTTCAGCTGGTGAGAGGATGAAGACAAGGTCGCCCTCCGTGATTGTGATCGGAGGTGGTTTCGGTGGGATTTCAGCTGCTCGCACTCTTCAGGATGCTTCCTTTCAGGTTTGTGATGTTTCATGTTTTATACAATATATCCTGATAGCTGATTTTGATATCTCTTTCTCACGGTGTGGTTCTTGGTGTTTAGGTTATGGTACTGGAGTCCCGTGACAGAATTGGTGGACGAGTTCACACTGATTACTCATTTGGTTTTCCTGTTGATCTTGGTGCATCATGGTAATCTCACGGCTCTTTCATCCTGTCATTAGATGATGTTTTGGTTTTGGTTTTTGGTTAACTTTAGGCTAACACAGCAACATCGTTATGTCACAGGCTGCATGGAGTATGCAAGGAGAATCCTCTCGCACCAGTTATTGGAAGACTTGGACTGCCCTTGTATCGTACTAGCGGTGACAATTCCGTCCTGTATGATCATGATCTCGAGAGGTTTGCTTGAATATTTCGATTTTGTTACCTCCATCTTTTTATTCTTGTTTGACACCTTAAAACTCACAGTGCAATTCTTTTGTTTCTGTAGCTATGCTCTGTTTGATATGGATGGCAACCAAGTTCCTCAAGAATTGGTAACTCAGATTGGCGTAACGTTTGAGCGTATTTTGGAAGAGGTATGTCCTTCACATTCATTTAGATTTCTTCTTTATTCCTATTCTCGTATTTCTTGATGTTGCAAGTCTTTGATTGATGCTCATGCTAACTAGATTCGTCTATTGCAAACACAGATCAATAAAGTCAGGGATGAGCAGGATGCTGACATTTCAATTTCTCAGGCTTTCTCAATTGTCTTTTCTAGGAAACCCGAGCTGAGGTTTGTATACATAATGTCTCATTTTCTCAATTTCTTTAGGCAATGCACTTTTGCAAGCTTGGTTTCATGGTTGAATTTTGAATTTTCACATCCAGGTTAGAGGGGCTTGCACACAACGTACTTCAATGGTATGTATGCCGCATGGAAGGATGGTTTGCCGCAGATGCTGAAACCATCTCTGCAAAGTGTTGGGACCAGGTTAGTTACATTCTTTCTCTCGTAGTTAAGAGTTTTTTTTGTATAGACTGCTTCTTGAATTTTTGGTTTAACACTCCGAGAAATGTGCAGGAGGAATTGTTGCCTGGTGGACACGGTCTTATGGTTAGAGGGTATCGTCCTGTCATCAATACTCTGGCGAAAGGTCTTGATATCCGAGTAGGCCACAGGTAAGCTTTTGCGTTTTTCAAGAGTTATGGCATTCGTTTAGTGTTTCACAGTCATAACCTCGTGTTTCTCCTTCTCTCAGGGTTACTAAGATTGTCAGGCGGTACAATGGAGTGAAGGTAACGACAGAAAACGGGCAAACTTTTGTTGCGGATGCTGCAGTCATTGCTGTCCCTCTTGGAGTTTTAAAATCGGGAACCATAAAGTTCGAACCTAAGCTACCTGAGTGGAAACAAGAAGCAATCAACGACCTAGGAGTAGGTATTGAGAACAAGATCATACTACATTTTGAGAAAGTCTTTTGGCCGAAAGTAGAGTTTCTAGGAGTGGTAGCTGAAACCTCCTACGGTTGCAGTTATTTTTTGAACCTGCACAAGGCCACGGGTCATCCGGTTCTGGTTTACATGCCGGCTGGTCAGCTTGCCAAAGACATTGAGAAAATGTCTGATGAAGCAGCTGCAAATTTCGCCGTCTTGCAACTCCAGAGAATTCTTCCCGATGCATTGCCTCCGGTACAGTATCTCGTGTCGAGGTGGGGATCTGATGTGAATTCAATGGGATCTTATAGCTATGATATCGTGGGCAAACCTCATGATCTCTACGAGAGGCTTAGGGTTCCAGTGGATAACTTATTCTTTGCCGGTGAAGCGACGAGCTCGAGCTTCCCGGGCTCGGTTCACGGCGCTTATTCAACTGGATTGATGGCAGCTGAAGATTGTAGGATGCGAGTTCTGGAGCGGTATGGTGAGTTGGATCTGTTCCAGCCTGTGATGGGCGAGGAAGGACCTGCCTCTGTACCTCTTCTTATATCTCGTCTCTAAACTCCATCAGTTATCGTTTACTAGAAGGAACCTCAAGTGATGATTGTCTTAATATGAAACTAAAATTATTCTCGTGTCGGATCGTTTAAAACATTCCCAGTCTTATTTTCTCAGTGTTTTTAATTCAATAAATTGGAACATTATATCCTTGTGATATTATTTATATATGATAATCATCTTTAAGAATTCAAGTACTATTTTCTTTTCTCACTTGTGCTAACTAATATAAACACCAATCTTGAAAGAGGTTAAATTGAATACAATAAGAAGAAAAAATACAAAATGAATAAAATCAGATTTAAAGGACCGATGTTGCAAAAGGTAAACCACCGTGTTTTGTAAATATGAGTATCTTCAGCGGTATAATAATAAATTTCATAACTGGAGAAGAAGATAAGAGTGTGGCACAGAGCTTTATCCTCTCTCAGAGTTTCTTCTCCTCTGTGAATCTCCGACAATGGCGATAGCTATGGCGGTTGTTTCTTTCCCATCTCTGCTCAACAAAACAACCTTATCCTCTTCACTCTTCACTCCCACTTTCCTCCCGGCGAAATCCTCTTCACTTCTCATCAAATCATCACCAAAAACCAGATTCGTGGTTTCATCATCCATGGAAGCTGGAATCGGAGTAATGGGGTCAAAACTCGGGATGATGAGTTTCTTCGAAGAAGACGGCACAGTAGTTCCAGTAACAGTCGTCGGATTCCGCGAAGGTAACATCGTAACCCAAATCAAAACCCTAGCCACAGACGGTTACGACGCGGTTCAAATCGGTTACCGTCGTGTACGCGACAAAAAGCTAACTAAACCGGAAACCGGTCATCTCCAAAAAGCCGGTACAATCCCAATGAGACATCTCCAAGAGTTCAGATTAACAAACATCGAAGGATTCGAACCGAACCAGAAGCTTGTGTTCGATGAGATATTCAAAGAAGGTGATCTCGTTGATGTAGCTGGAACCACAATTGGTAAAGGGTTTCAAGGAGGAATCAAAAGGCATCATTTCAAGAGAGGTCAGATGACTCATGGTTCCAAGAGTCATCGAGCTTTGGGTTCGATTGGTGCTGGTACTACTCCGGGAAGAGTTTATAAAGGGAAGAAGATGCCTGGAAGAATGGGAGGGACGAGGACAAAGATTAGGAAGCTTAAGATTGTTAAAGTTGATAAGGAGCTTAATGTTGTCATGATCAAAGGTGCTTTGCCTGGTAAGCCTGGGAATCTTCTTCGTATTACTCCCGCTAAAATCGTCGGAGTTAACATTCCCAAGAACTAGTAGAGAAGAGACTCTGTTTTGTTTTGTAATGTTGACTTGTGTTTATCCATTCCTTGAAAATTTGTATCGAATTGCTAAATCACAGTTTCTTTCTTAGAATTGGAGTTTTTGTATAAGTCGGAAGTATTTCTATGCTAATGTTCTTGAATTGTGATTCAACTGCGATTACAAAACTCGAAAGCGTATCCAAAATTCAGCATCTAAAGTTCTAAACATAAAGAACTAACGAACAATGTAATATATATTTAGTTTGAAGAAATTAAGAAGGTTTAAAATTGTACATGAGATGACAGACAAAAAATGAACATATGAATATAAATCTTTATGATGGATTTTTAAAGAATGGTTGAGAAGCTTTCAATAGGATCAGACTCTTCAAGCATAGAAGCAGCTTGGAAGCAATCAGTAGCATCAGCTATACGTCCATCAGATTTATGAACCATTCCTAAGTAATACCAAGCTTTTCGGTTTGTTGGATCGATCCTCAATGCATCAGAGAGCAAACTTCTAGCCACGGGGAGAGTTGGCTGATGATCTTTCCCTCTTTCGGACAATAACGCTCCAACCGCTACTTTGCAAGGAACCGATGATCCGTCTAGTAATAAACCGTCCAAGAAAGCTGCTAGCGCGGGTTTGAACTCCTTTCGTCCTTCCCACATTCGACCTGATCATTCCCAAAGATTCAAACCAAATTTGAGTAAATCAAGTAATGGATGATTCTAAGAGATTAGTTAAATGGCTTCTTGTTCTTGCCTTCTGTATGCAACATTGAAGCAGAGTATTGTTTCAGCTCTCCGGCTTTTTTCAGACAGACTTCTACGTCGTTCCAATGCGAAAGGCTTGAGTAAAGATAAGCCAAGCCATGCCACACTTCAAACTCATTCACTTTGTCTTCCTCCATCTGTGTTATTGTACAAGTTCTTCAATAAAAAAAAAAAAAGGTTTTGATTGATGATCTCAATAGATTAGAGAACAAAAGAGATTTTGAAACCTGAGAAAGAGTTCTGAGAGGTCCGAAAGATTTCCTTTGCGCTTGAACCAATGCAAGAAGGTAACGATAAGTCTCAACGGCTTCTGTTGGATTTGACTGAGAGATTTTCAGCTTTGCTTTGAGTCTCAAGAGAGGTCCCTGATCCCACTTTGCAGTTTCATCTAAAGCAGCATCAGTCACAACTTCTGCTTCTGAAAACCGTTGTTGAGCTGACAAAACAAGCGCGAGAAATCTCCATCCTTTTAACACTGACCCTCCCGTTGCATCGATGAACTCTTTGGCGTAACGGGAAGCAGCTTTTAAGTTCCGTTGCTCAGCGTATTGAACACCTAACTCAAAGATCAAATCAGGATTATTGTGCTCAAAAGCTATAGCTCCATCTAATGCTTTCAATGATTCTGATTGCAGCCGAGATCTTTCAAAATCCGATGTCGGAACCTTCGCTTGTTTCCCTAAACAAAGTCCTAACATCCTCAAACCAACGCCTTTCAAATGCTCATCCATACCTTGAGCATTGTTTATCGCTCTCTGCGCATAACCCGTACCTTCAGCAGCTAAAGAAGGCTCTTCACTGCAAAGCTTAGCAGCTAACAAAAGCGCCACAAGATCATCGGGTTGTTCGTGTTTATGCAGAGACTTTCTAAGAAGGTTAACTGCAGCACTGTTTTGACCTGCTGCACTATAAGAAAGAGCCAAAGTGTTCCAACGCTCAATACGGCTAAACACACCAGGCATTACTTCTTCAAGCTGCTTGGCGAGAACCGCGGTCTGACTACATAAAGATAACGCAAAGGTAAGGTGCTCAAACACAGACGGATCCCATTTCGCTTTCCCGAGGTTAAACTTCTTTAAAAGAATCATTAGAAGAAGAATGGCTTCTTCTATGTTGTTTCTAGGTATGTACGATCCCTCTATCTGAGAACCTAAACTCGGTGGACTCGCTTCGACTCCAGAATGTAAAAGAAAGACTGCAAAATCTTTTTGAATCCTTGCACAACAATCATTATCAAGATTCCATTGGCTTAAAAGCGCGCGTCTATAAGCAGATATGGCTTCTTGATAATCACCAGATTCTTTCCATAGCGCAGGAAGTAGTTCAACGGCGTGGCTAACGGTTTCTTGAAGTTTGTTATCCACTTGAGCATCTGGTATCCCTTGCTGAAATATCTTCTCAACAGAATCAAGAACACTCTTGCATTCATGAGCAGCCTCTACAAGACCAAAACCCAGCAAGGGAAGATTTAGATTTAAAGACTGTACCAAGATCAATGCCTCAGATTCACATTTTCAAAGGTGAAAGGGAATGATACCAGTTATTCTCCCAAGCTTTTGAAGGGATTTGGCTTTCAAGTAGATAGCTTCAAGGACCAAGTTAGCAGCATGCTGAGAAACTGATTGCTGCGGTTCACGGGGACGGTTTTTCTTAGTAGCCGGTTTCTCAAGAGGCACGGAAACCTGTAACCGCTGGATAGCTGCTTGAAGGTCGATACCTTCAAAGACACGAAGTGCGCCTTCTAAATTCCCTCTTTGGTATTCCAATCTTCCAAGAAGTGCTCTTGCTTCCTGTAACCACAAAAACAAATAAAATCTAATCATTTACTTATAAAAGTTGGTTTAATGGAGTTTGGAAAACCACAAAAACAAACCTCGAAATTGAGAGATAATCCTTCTCTCAAAGAAGATTCAGCTTCTTGAATATTTCCTTCATCAAGCTTTGCTTCAACTTCAGTTGTTTTCATGCAAATCCCATTAGCACAAAGCTGTCTGACGATCTCATCTTCCCCCTTCTCACTAAAATCCGCGGATTGATTCCCGAGCATTGTTCTTCACCTTTTAGACTAAACCCACATCAAAATTTCTGCGTCCATCCAAACATCAATCCACCGTAACTAGCAGCAACTGCATCACTTGGCACAATAAATAAAACCGTGAGAAACCAAAATATATGACATGATTTAAGTCAACGCAAGCTCACAATCAAAAACATTGTAAAGAGAAGAACAGCAACATTTTTCTTCAGACAAAATCCAAGAATTGAAATCATTGTCTTAAAAAGGACCCACCAAAAAAATAGAAGCTTCAAAGACAAAAAGAAATCTTCAACTTTGTCATCTTTCTAACTTTTTTTTCTGCTTTTTTTTTTTT
>Ga0041059_1001290_pt1 | contig 20051 bp, 21 predicted proteins | sample AraColnosormetaG_FD_56232 | JGI IMG/M metagenome (GOLD analysis project Ga0041059, IMG submission 56232) | Arabidopsis roots microbial communities from North Carolina, USA - Col MF nosort | ecosystem: Host-associated > Plants > Roots > Unclassified | place: USA: North Carolina | collected... | reverse complement strand
TTTTTTTTTTTTTTTTGCGTTTCTTTTCATTAGTTTGGTTTTGTTTTTCTTTTGCAATAATGTCCTGTGAACAAGACCAATCAGTTATCATTATTTTGTTTCTATTTATTAGTGGATCAAAAAGGATACAAATGTATCCATCGTATATATATATTCCGACGACTTTGCCAAATTCCATCCGACATTTTGCAGTCATTTATCTCTCCTAGCTAGTTGTATATTCGTAGATATTGAGATGTGGAAGCTTTTGATGGCGGTGGTGGCTTGTTCAGTGGTGACAGTGTTGGTGCGAAGGAAGATGAAACGGAGGAGGAAGTGGATGCCATATAGCACTGGACATATTGCAAGCTGGTTTGGTCTCTGAAGGATATACAAGCTTAAAATGTTGTTCATGATCTTTCCAATGGGTATGATTTCTTACATATCCCAATGCTTGTTGATTAATTAGGGCTTTTTAAAATATATTCTTTTTAGTTTGTATGGGATGTTGGTTACATGATGGAGCAATATTTGGAAGATCAAAGGACATACCAAGGATTTATTTGGTTATTACATTTTGTTTGTTCTGTTTTTGCTTGCTATTATAGAAAGTTAATTTTGTGACATTGAAGTCTCTTTTTTTTGTTGCTTGAGTGTCACAATGTAAGCATGTTGCTGTAATATACACGAACTCTTTTATGTCAGAAGCGAGAGAAAGAACTATACTACATCCTTTATTCATTATATATATAATATATCCAATCAAAAAATATATATATAGATATATCTATATATATATATATCTATATATATATCCAAATAATAAAACTGTATTCATTGGTGAACTTACTAAAATCGCTTAGTAAAAGCGTGCAACACATATAACAATGATTTCTAATGTAAAAAGATTACTAAATTTTATTGTGTAAAAATGATTTCGCAGACTAAGCAAAGACATTAGCCTTGGAAAAAAAAAAAAAAGACATTAGCCTTGACTCTTGAGCATTAGAATGTGACTCTGATCTTGGAAATTGATTAGAGTTTGATAATATCTCGTGATTGTTACCTTATTAGTTTCTCATACGTTTTTAATATGGACCAAAATTGAAGTAGTTGTATCATCCACCAATTAGAACTACCTAATTATATGTTTTGATGAATGATGATGAGAAGTTTTTTTTTTCTTTTTCTAAAGTCATGAATATGAAAATGTGTCGGATCATATTATATATATTGTGAATTTGTCAATTAGGGTGTGATTGTTTTTTTCTAGAGTTGTAAAAGGTGTTCTCTCTGACAATATTAAAAACAGAAAAAATAGCATGTCTAATTCTAAGTAAAATAATAAAATTGCCGACAAAACCGCCGGTTCTTTCAATAATCAGCTAGTTGAATATTTGTATCATTACTCTAAAGATTAGTCTAATCACATCTTCTTACTATATAGCTCATAAACGTCATTGCTTCTCAAATGTGTTGTTGTTAATAAAAAGAAAACGTCATTTTAGTAGTTTTGAGTAATGGGAGTTCCCTAATAATAATAGTTAATTAAACAAAGTGTACATGAATAAACGAGTCAACCAAATAACAAATAAAAACAAGCGAATCGAAACCGTCCATATAACTCAAAAAGTACACGAGGGTATAACTGTCATTTCATAAATATTCATGTATTATTCATCGATTCGTTTGGCCTTTCCAGCGTCCTTCTTCTGACTCTTACCAAAATTTTATCAATCTCTCCCTCGCCGCGCCTTTTCGCCGGAAGGACATAACTTTTACCGGGATTTGTTGTCTACAAGGGAACCTCGAGCGCAAGGCTGTTTAATCGGAAGAATCTGGAGTCACGGAGAAGCAAAAATGAACAAAAAGAGAGACCCTTTATGCTGAGACGGTTTAATTTTGTATCTGTGGTTATAGAAAGGAATCGTTTGCGATGAAATGGAGCCTTATAGGGTTATTCTGATCGGTGGTTGAAGCGTTGTCATTTGCATTTCGTGTCATTCTGGTTATAGACTCTGTTTCAATTGCTTCTCGTCGTAAAGGCGTTTGCTTTTGTGAGTAATTTATCTCGATTCTTCTGAAAGACGTAGAAAGAGAGAAGGTTGTGTATAGATATTGGAAATGGGGAAGGTTTTGGTGATGTTGACGGCAGCTGCGGCTGTGGTGGCTTGTTCAGTGGCGACTGTGATGGTGAGAAGGAGGATGAAAGGGAGGAGGAAATGGAGGAGGGTGGTGGGTTTACTTAAGGATTTGGAGGAAGCTTGTGAGACGCCTTTAGGAAGGTTGAGGCAGATGGTTGATGCCATAGCTGTGGAGATGCAAGCTGGTTTGGTTTCTGAAGGAGGGTCAAAGCTTAAAATGTTGCTCACTTTTGTTGATGATCTTCCCAATGGGTGAGATTTTGAGATATCCCAATGCTTGTTGATTATGGTCTTTAGAAGAGTTTCCCTTTAGTTTTTATGGGATTTGATGACATGATGGTGCAATGTCTGGAAACATTTGCTTGTTAGTTGTGTGAAATCGAAGGTTTTTGTTCCTTGATTGTCACAATGGAAGTCTCTTGTTGTAATATATGAACCTTTCTATTTCAGGAGCGAGACAGGAACCTATTATGCACTTCATCTTGGAGGCTCCTACTTTAGGATAATAAAGGTTCATCTAGGTGGTCAAAGATCATCTCTTGAAGTTCAAGATGTTGAACGACATTCCATACCAACATCTTTGATGAATAGCACTAGCGAGGTGACAAGGCTTTCTCCAACATTTTTCTATTCGAAGCTCAATTCTTATGATCTGACAGATTAAATGCTCAGATGATTCTTGTTACTTGATTTTTCAGGTTCTCTTCGACTTTCTCGCATCATCCTTGCAGAGGTTTATTGAAAAAGAAGGGAACGATTTCAGTTTGTCACAACCTTTAAAAAGGGAACTTGCGTTTACTTTTTCTTTCCCAGTCAAGCAGACATCCATCTCATCAGGAGTTCTAATTAAATGGACCAAAGGTTTTGCAATTAGTGAAATGGTTAGTTCAAATTCTCTGCAACCTTTTTTACCTGTCTGCCTGATAGTGTTTACTAATTTCTTAGATTAAATCTAAGGCTGCATTACACTCTTTTTTTGGATTAATAGTTGGGTCAACTAAACGCAGAATCATCAAGTTGTGTATTTAGTTTTACGTAACAATGTGATTCATCTTCTAGCATTTGGAGTAAAGTTTGGGGAAATGTAATGTTCATGACACATTGATCTTACTAATATAGGCTGGGGAAGACATTGCTGAATGTCTACAAGGAGCGTTGAACAAGAGAGGGCTAGATATTCGCGTTGCAGCTCTTGTAAGTCCTTTACTACTGCAAAAGAATCATATTCTTGGGGAACTGCTGTTTCATTGCAATTCCTTTGATGATTTTCCTAGCCGTCACAAAATTCTGATGCCTTAACAGTTTAAGTATCGGAGAAATGGCTCTCTATCTCTTAGAAACCTCATGATATCATGTGTGGTGCTGATATTAGTTTCAATTGTTTGAGCAGGTGAATGATACTGTTGGGGCTTTATCCTTTGGACATTTTCATGACCCAGACACAATTGCTGCTGTTGTCTTTGGAACAGGTAGTAATGCATGTTACCTTGAACGAACTGATGCCATAATCAAGTGTCAAAATCCACGCACGACTTCTGGAAGCATGGTAATAACTATTAAGAATCGTTACATAGTTCATCCTTAGAAACCAGCCATCAAAGTTTAGATTCCACAGGATTCAATTTAAAAGACTTGATTTTTTCTTCTTTATGATACTTTGTTATTTTGTGTTAGGTGGTCAATATGGAGTGGGGAAACTTTTGGTCATCTCGTCTGCCAAGAACTTCATATGACCTTGAGTTGGATGCAGAGAGTATGAATTCAAATGACATGGTAATATTTTGCGAAGTTTCCTTTCTCTTGTTTCGTTTTATCATGTTTTCAAGTTATTTTTTATCAGGTAATCAATTTGGTGGGTATTGTTTTATAGGGCTTTGAGAAGATGATAGGAGGGATGTATCTGGGCGACATTGTCCGCAGAGTAATTCTTCGAATGTCACAAGAGTCCGACATCTTTGGACCTATCTCATCCATTTTATCCACGCCTTTCGTTCTGAGGTACATTTCCGTTATGTTTTCTTCTGCTTCTGTTTCAAATGGAAAAAAAAACTGCCAAACGTATACTTCGTTTCCTATATAAACTTTTGCGAATTCTCAAAAAGCACATAGTAGCTTTTACGTAACATGATTTTCGTGTTTATCTATACGTATATATTTGTCTGAATAAATTTTTCCTCCAATTTCAGAACAAATTCTGTCTCAGCAATGCATGAAGATGACACATCCGAGTTACAAGAAGTAGCACGAATCTTGAAAGATTTAGGGGTAAGCAAACAAGTTTGTTGTGATGCAAAGTTTTGTTCTGTTCACTTGGCTCATTATCTTGGCTCTCTCTCTCTCTATCTTTGATTCATAATCACAGGTGTCAGAGGTACCAATGAAGGTGAGGAAACTTGTAGTGAAGATCTGCGATGTAGTGACACGCAGAGCAGCTAGGCTAGCAGCAGCAGGAATTGCAGGAATCTTGAAGAAGGTAGGGAGAGATGGGAGCGGAGGAGGAAGGAGAAGCGATAAGCAGATAATGAGAAGAACAGTGGTGGCAGTTGAAGGAGGTCTGTATTTGAACTACAGGATGTTCAGAGAATATATGGACGAAGCTCTGAGAGATATACTGGGAGAAGATGTGGCTCAACACGTAGTGGTGAAGGCCATGGAAGATGGTTCCAGCATTGGCTCTGCATTGTTGCTGGCTTCGTCACAAAGTGTTCAAACAATACCATCCGTATGAATAATTTGTGTACATATTTACAATGTATATAGCCAATTGTTTTAGAAGCATGTAGGTTTGTGTAAATATTGTAGGCACTTTTTAGTTTCTTCTACTCATGATTAAGTAAATTACAGTTTATTTACAACAACAAAAAATGACTTGTTAGTGCAACGGAATTAATACAGAACAGTGAAACCTAATCTTTTGGGGATAAATCTTTGTGTCATTGTGTGAGAGAGGACATTCAAAAACTACACCATAAATTCAAACAGTAAGAGACGAAAGCCCAACTTCATTACATGCGTTACCCGACAAAAAGCAAAAATTTCTTGAAGTAAAAAGTGAGCAAGAAACGAGAGAGTTGAAAAATAAACAGAAACAGCTCTTTCAGAGGCTACATTGTTACAGCGCAAAAAAGAAGCTAAAGAGGAGCTGAAAATGCGGACAAAAACACACACTAAGGATGATAAGGCGGATAAAGAGGAGCTGAGCTTTGCTTATTCTTCGCCTTGGCTCTCATCCTTCACCAGTTTGATCATGTCGTCAATTCGTAGAATCGTTATGGCTGCCTCTGTTGCAAACTGGTCACAAAACAAAGCTCCTTTAAAATTTAAGAGATTACTTGATTTTTTAATATTCTAGTTCATGTAAAGCCAAGTGCCTTTTACCTGGATAATTTTCACTTTGCTCATAGCTGGTTCGATCACTCCAGCTTCCAAATTGTTGCGGATGGTTCCGTTTACGAGGTCAAGTCCCATGCTGCATTTACGTTTTCTCAACATGAAGCCAATGAGCATATAACATTTTCAAACAGAACCTCAAAGGGAAAAGACACAAACAGATTGCTTATCACCTTGAATAGTGCTTCTTATCAGCCTTGGTTTGTGCAGTGTGGTGGTACGCTCTTAGTTTAGCTACCAATTCGGTTGCATCCTTAGCAGCGTTTACTGCAAGCACCTGATAACAGGATGATAAACGTTGGATTATAAGATAAGAACAAAAGACAGATTTTTATTGATGAAATAGGTTTGTAGGTCGCACCTTTGGTATAATCAATAGCGCATCAGCAAATTCAGCGATGGCCAATTGTTCGCGAGAGCCCAAGGTTGTAGCAAGGTGCTCCAGATACACAGACAATGCTGATTCAACTGCACCTCCACCCGCAACCACCTGTTTGACAAGGAAACAAGAAATGTAATGTTTGTTCTTTGCTAAATGCAAGGAGTATGTCTAACAGAAAGTAAAGGAATGTTACCGTGTTGGACTCAAGGGTCCTCTTGACAATACATAAAGCGTCATGCAGTGCTCTCTCCATCTCATCAAGCATGTAGTCATTTGCACCTCTTAAGATCAACGAGACCTAACAGGAAAAAAACACTTATAAACATGAAAAACCTAGACAAAACTCTGTGTGATATGTTAAACAACTTTAAAAGAAATATACTTAAGATTGATTTTGTGTGATATAGTACTGTCAGCAATCAAGTAAGATTCATTGCTGAGAGAATGGCATACCGCACTACTTGTTTTGGTTCCCTTTATCAATATAACATCATCATCTGCGATTCTCTCTTCAACAACCTCATCAGCAGATCCAAGGTGAGCTGGATCAAATGTTTCTTCGCCCTCCATGTCAGCAAAAGTGGTGACCTAAAATAAAGGATAAATATATTAGTTGAAATTTTAGTTTGACAACATGGGTATTGAAAAAGCCTAGCGCAGGAAGTACCAGAGTCGCTCCTGTCGCCTTGGCAACATGACGCATGTCTTCTTTGCGCACACGCCTAACAGCAATAGCTCCTGCCTCTACAAAGTACTGAAATAAAAACAAGAGAAATGAGAATCCATTACGGTGAACCAAACATAAACGCAACTAAACTTGAATACTTCAAAAACTAAGTTATGTGTAAACGATAGAGAAAATCATTGGTTTTCATTCTCACTTTAAGTGCCATGTCGTCAATCCCCTTTGTGGTCAGAATTACATTGGCCCCAGCTTTGAGAAGTTTCTCTATCCGCTCTTTTGTCATGTCAGCTTCTCTGTGGAAACAAATATTCAGCAACATATTAAAAAACTCTGTATGGAACACAGATAACATGAGCTACAAGTGTACAGTAAAGCAAATTTATTAAGCTTTCCATATCGCATACACCCGGAAATTGGAGAATGCAAATACTTCTTCACCCAAGGATCAAGAGAACAAACCGAATGACATTTGGTAGGAAAAAAGCAAGCACTCTGAATGTAAGGAATTCAGGGAAAAGTGTATAACTGCGAAAACTACCTTTGACGGATCTTTTCAAGTTCTCGTGGGTCATTAACAACAACTTGGACACCCAGCTGCATTTTTGTCTTCTGCAGATTGAAGTCAAGGCAAGCAATCTTTGCTGGGGACACTCGTAATGGCATCCCTTGGGCAGCACGACCAGTATTGAGTGCATATCCATTTAACAAATAGCTGTCTCTTGCACTTTGTCCATGAGCTTTCAGAATATTAATGCCCTACAATGCGGTAAGAATAAGCGTTTAAGCATAAAAATATCATCCTCACTACAGATCTTTATGTTTGAAACTTTGACAGAGAAGCATTAACAGACCTTGATAGGGTATTTTATCTCTCCCCGCTGATTTGTCATCTTTACTGAAAGAACGGCTTCCACAACCTTTAAAAGAAATGTGATTATAACAGTTCAGCCACATGCAATGACTAGGGTATTATTGCAAGATAAACCAGATTTAAGTAGAAAAGAGTCCCCCAAGAAAAAACCAAGAATAAACATAGGTTTTAATAACACTAATGTTTTAATGAATTTCCACGTTATTGCTTAGTAAGGAGAACTGGAAGCGTACCAAATTGGCAAAGAAGTCGCTGTCACCAGATATCAGTTTGGAGGACATGCTGGTTTTGGCACAGTTTATCAATGGAACTTTCCCAAGCTTTTCGACCTATAAAACGCAAAAAAAAAAGTAATTAACTAAAGGGGAAGAGACAGACAGTACAGTGAGCTTTCCCAATTATACTGACACAAAAAAATTGTATGAAGAGAGGAAAATTTCCTCTAAGAGGCAAGACTATAGACCATCACACGAGGACTAACCTTGGTCACCAACTTCTCTTCTATGTATTTGCAAGATTCTCTCATTGCTAGCTGTCAACAGTAAAAAAGATAATGAACACACTGGAAACACTTCTGCAGTGCAGGTTACAACATATGAAATTAAAGTCGCAGCTTACCCTATATCCACTGATAATTGATGTTGGATGTATTTTGTTCCTGACCAAATCATTTGCCCTCTGCAAATATATACATAAGACCCATTAATCATCAAGCAATAGTTACCATGTGAAAAATCTCCCAACTCTAGGAAAACCAAAACCAAAGAAAACAGTAATCAAACTAACCTTCAACAACTCAGCAGCTACAATAACAACAGATGTAGTCCCATCACCGACTTCTCTATCTTGAAGTTCAGCTAACTCGACAAGAACCTGTCACAACAAAAGTAGACAGATTAGAGAACTGAGTAACTAATAATTCATAACCAGTGTTTTGAAATGATGATAAGAAAATACGTATAACAATCACATTTGCATAAATTACCTTAGCAGCAGGGTGCTCGACCTCCAACATCCTAAGAATAGTAGCACCATCATTTGTAATAGTCACATCACCAATATCATCCACCAACATCTGAAACACAAGCCAACATAACATGAAACACGATTGGAGGAACTAGGAACGAAAATACAAAGGACAATATCGAGCAGATTTAGAATAAAACTAGAAATGGTTAGGTCTAAAAGTAACCTAAAACTAAACACAACTGTTGCCAAGATGCATCTAAGATATAAAAAAGAAAGCTAGCAGAATATATATACACAGATGCAAATCAGAAACCAAACCTTGTCGAGGCCGACGGGACCAAGTGAGGTCTTAACAATATTAGAAACAGCTTGACAAGCCATCACTGCAAATAGAGTATATAAAATACGAGTCAATAACCACAAAACATCTAAAAGAATAGATTCAAAACAAACCCTAGCTAGAGATCGAAACAAATTTGCGATGAAAACAAAGTGAACAGTTTAGTAATGAGAAGAGATAGGAAATAGACGTAAGAGGAAGCGATGGAGAGTAGTAGTACCGTTCTGAGTACGAACATCTTGGCCGGATTGTCTATCGCCGGAAATATCCGGATTTTGGGCGGAGATCGACATTATTCAGTTGTTATATGAACAGAAGAGGAGAAGCGAAAGGCTCTAGATCGGAGATCTGAGCTCTCGAGATAAAGTGCAGTGAGAGATTTTTCGCCTTTTATTGAATTGAAGCGAAAATGCTTCTCAAAAGTTTGTGAGAGTGAGAGACTCCGGCGGGTTTTTAACTTTCAAGGTTTCTGGGATGTACGGCCAGGGTATGAATGAAGCGGCGACGTTTTTATATTGGGCCGAAATAATATATACCCTCAAAGCCCATTTGTAATAAAGAGTTAAGCACGAATTATGGGCTTGGGGATTTAAAAAGAAGGCCATAAATGTCAATTTCAAAACATTTCATTAGTCTTCAGTACTTTGTCCGGTGCCAACGTTTCACATGTTTGAGTCTTACTTCTCTCGTGGGGAACTTTGGTTTCTGGATTTTTCAATAGTTCAGAAACTTTTTTTTGTATTATACTTTCAGATACTTACTACAACATTTCAGAGTTACTATTATGAACTTCTCAAATCTCAGTTACGGAAGAGATATAGGTGGTGATTGTGGAACTGTAATAAAGGTAGAGTTTGATTGCTAATATTGGCTCAAATTGAGATTATAAAAGTAAAAGAGATATGATCCAATACAGTTGAGATTTTAAAATCAGTTACAGTGATTTTTGAGAATCATGCGTTTAAAGGCTTGTAGAGCTTCTCAACCATCTTCCTGTACTCTGTATAACATTACAAGTTCAAGAAGACGAATATCATTATGAATCGAAAAATGGAGACGTCCAGAGATGTGTAATCTGATAACTATTGCAATTTTACCTTCTTGATTGCTCCAAAGCTGAGCCGCTTGATTGTTCAATGGTGAGCTGATGTTCGGTTCTGATCAATTAAAACAAAACAGGAAAAATCAGATACTGGATCAAACCAACAGAGAAATTCTTCATAAGTAACCTCAACAGTTATATCAGCCATAGAGTTTACCTCCGAGAAGGCTTTGAATTGAGAGTAATATCGTCCTCACATCATAAGCAGATGACCATTTATCCTACAAAAGATGTGAAAACAGATTCTGTTTTAAGTACTGCTTCTCTGATATGTGATTCCATGGGATTTACAGTAACACAAGTAGAAAGAGCAAGTGATTGTTATGTACCTGAAGAATGTCCAAGCAAATATTGCCATAGAGATCCACATTGGGGTGGAAGCAGCATGTCTCAAACTTAACTTTGGGAGACTTAAAAGGATAATCGTTAGAGAAAGTGAGTGAGAGTCTGTACTCAGTTCCTTCGAACACAGTATCTTTGCTTCCTGTAATTGTTCCTTTCCAGCAAAATATGTTGTCTTCCTCTGGAAACGCAGATATCCCCGGATCAGCTCCCATCTGCAATACATAAACCCAAAGGCCTCTATATAAGCATCCAACCATATCAACAGGTTCAGTTATGCAGAGAAAAGATAGCTTACCATCAATCCCATTAGTTCAGATTGCAGCCTGCAATTAAGGAAAAACAATGAATTAGCAAAACCATGAATTTGTTTGCTTTGATCAAGAAAGGGTACATAAAAGAAAGTACTTGAGATCTGTAGTACATACAAAGTTTGATGTATCATTCTCTTAGAGACATTATAACAAACAGTTGGTAGACAAAGAGAGAACCCATCATTTCAGAAGAGAACAAGAGAAGTCACAATCAGTTTTGGATCCATCGTTTTCTCTAAAAATGATCTAGAAAGCATGTAGACCACAAGAAATGGATATGGGTAGAGCCAAAACCTAATCTAATCTACCTAAAGAAACATGAACAACTCTATAAACAATCGCAGCGATTCTAATCATTAAGAGGCTAAAGACTAATTCCTTTAAATGGACGCGAGAATATTCCAAGATCGGAAAAATGTAAAAAAGAAATAACCTTTTTAGAACGGAGTGGCTATCGACGGTCTTAGTCGGAGGAGCAGATTGCTTTGATCCGGTGGCTGCCGGTGTAGTCGCCGCCGGAGTATTCCCTGTGTACCCATTAACCGTCGCCATCCTTTTTCGCCTCTTCTAATTGAACAAAGCAACAATCGTAGTCGAAATTTCTGAAATTGAAACGCTTTTTTCTCGAGAAGAATCAGATTCAAGAATGATCGAAACTGAAGAAGAAGGAGAAGAGAGATAGAGATAGAGATAGAGAGAGAGTTCTTCTTCTCTTCTTTGAGAGAGAGAGACGTGGGTCTGGGTTATAAAACGTGTACGACACAAGAAACGTCGTCGTTTTCAAAAGCAATAAAAAGGAATTATCCTAAAGCATTTTCCGAACGTTATCACTTAGGTTATAGCGGCTATTTTGATGCATTTGAATTGAAAATTCACCTACCTTATGTAACGGCTATTTAATCTTTCCAATGATAAAATTTGTTACAAAAATATGTAAAATGTTGAATCATGTAAAATGCTCAATAGATCAGAGATTTATGAGGTCTACAAGAGGAGAGGGTATCGAGAGCAAAGGATAAATCAAGATCTTGTTACAATATGATTCATCACAAGGACACACTATCTTTGAAACTAATTCCAAAGTTAAAGAGAGACACATTTCTATAGATACAATGATAACTTCCCTAGCTTTTCAAACCTATTGAGAAACATCACACTAAGAAGCCATCAGAGATGACTACACAAGATAAGGGGAGGGAGATGTACATACGGTACCGATCAACAATTGAGCTTAATGACTCGAGAGACTCTTTCAAAGAAGATGGGACACATACTTGTGCTGAACTTTATAACTTCTCTCATCCATTCCGGTGCCACTCTTTGAAATGTTCCGAGTGATGCAGGCTTGTAAAGCAGCTCAGATTCTTCACCATTTGGGTTATTTATAAAAGTTAGGCTGAAGGATAAACCTGTTATGGTAAAATAATCAGGGAAACAAAATCAGCATTGGTGCTTTTCTGGTGGCTGATGATCTCAAAAGATCTTTTGAATCAAAGTAAATAGATCATGCAGGAAAAACAAATTACCGGTTGTTGGGTGTGAGGCTACAATGCAGGCGCGTTTGCCCTTATTATTAGTTGATAATTTCATTCCTAGCAAGTGTTTGCCAAGAGCTTGAAATGTACAACTAGCAGAACTACTTGATCCATCGTAGGTTGTTCTGCAGCATTGTGGCTGAGAAACCAAGAGAGGCTCCTTGAAACAAAAGCAAGAAAAAGTATCAGTAAGGCTAATTTTATGATCCACTGGGTTTGTGAAGCAAGATGCACAACATTCAGCTCAGAACTGAAAGGTTAAGAGGTGATCTGTTTTACCTTTGCTTTATGATGTTTGCTAATGTCAGGTGATACCATATCCGTTTCCACCAAATCTTCTGACAGTCTGCTACGTTTTATCATGCTTCTCGTTGTAACTCGAGCACTTTCAGGAGTCTTTCTCTTTTGTTTTTTTCCACTTTGATCTTCATAGTTGCGAGGATGTTCCTCTTGGACCAGCTCTTTTAGCTTGACAACTTCTTCAGAAAGTGATTTGTCTGTAAGAAAAACAACAAAGATTTTATCCTAGACAGTATTATAACCAAGTCCTCATCACTCTCCATGAAGCAGTTCACATTATCTCAGCTAAATTCCTAACTAAACTACATATCATGTCCAATTATAAGGCTACATTCCATGACACATGAAAATAGAGCAGCAACTATCATCAATTAACATAGTTTCTTACTCTTTAGTTCTTCTTCCATGAGAAGCTTTTGACACTCCAGAAACTTGTCGTCCCTGCCAGATCTGTGGATCAAGATTGTTATAGTTACATTAGCAAGGCTCCAACTTCTCTAAATAAAAAAGAATGTCTGGGAAAATCAAGACGGTAAGGTGAAGTACATGCCTGATTGAAATGATTTCATTCCTCAACTTCTCAACCATCTCCAGAGAACTCTGATTTTCACCTCTCAAATGTTCCATCAACTCCTCTGAGGCTGCAAATAGCAAAAGAGAGAAAAGACAGACACACTAAGAACGTATTCACAGACTTAAAAGGTCTCTTGTTATAATTCTCGATTCCAAGTGTTTGTAATTGCAATGTGAAATCAAACCTAACTAGAGATATCTAAAATTCAAGTATGGAACAAAGGAACTCAAACTCAAAGAACGAATCTTTCGAAATTGGTACCTGAAACAAAGGTAAGGAATTTCTCTTCTTGTTCCTTATTAATCTCATCGTATTCGGAATATTTCTTCTTCTGAAAAAAAAGGAGATCGAAATCAAAATCGAACCCAGAAAAGCGAAATTCCGGAGAAACCCTCAGAAATTGACAAGAAAATTAAACGGAAGATGTTGCAGAAAACCTGGAGTTTGGTGTATTTGTCGTAGAGCTTGGCGTAGAGAGCTTCCATTTTCTGCTCACTGTAGAAGAGTGAAGAATCAAATCAAATTGATTACCCGACCCGGAAAGAAGCAAAATCGACGAGCTTACAAATTCGATTCAAGAGAGCAAAACACACTCGCTTTGGTTTCCAGATTTGAAGGAGAATGACGAAACTGATGAATTCAAAAGAGACCAACTTTATAAAATTCCCAAACCGACGACGCCTATGACACTGAGAAGTGGATTTTAATTCTAGGGCAACGGTTTTTTTCTTCTTCTCAAAGCACTATTTTTCTTCTATCTTTTTATTTAATTTTAAGTTCTTAATTATAAGAATATGAAAACCAAGTTATCCATTGGATTCACACATTTTTTTTTTTGATGAAAAGATCTATTTTGGTCCACACTTGTGACCATAATTGTACATGCCATGAAGGTCACGAGAGTTTCGCTGGGAACTTAGTACAAATTTCCTCTGTTATAAACAATCCTGATTGATTATTGACTACGGATTCCTCTTGTTTCATCAACCTACCAAAAAAAACAATGATATCACCGTTGACGCTCAAAACTCCTTCATCTTCATCCTCTTATGTCTCTTCTCACTTCTCTGTTGCTATCTCTTCTTCAAGAAACCTAAGGATGGCTTTATAGCGAATAAGATAATGAGATTTTTGGGGAACACGGAGAAGAGGAGCCAAAGGACATCAAGATGGAGACATGATGGACGTATTGTTAATGCTTATGATGATAGATCCTGAATCTTGGTGATGTCCTAATGAGTTTAAGCCAGAGAGGTTTTTAGCTTCTTTTGGATCAGGGCAAGACGATGCACTTCAGTACATTCTTTTCGGAAGCGGAAGGAGATGCTGTCTGGGAGTAAATCTGAGTTACATCTTTGTAGGAACTGCGATTGGAATGATGTTGCAATGCTTTGACTGGAAAACCAAAGGAGACAAGGTTGACATGGAAGAGGCCATTCGAGGATTGAACCTGACCATGGCTCATCCCCTTAAGTGCATTCCTGTTGCTAGAAACCTAAACCCTTTGGCTTGCTCGAACCTTAAACCCTGTAACTTTGAATTTGCAAAAAAGTTGTTGGTGAGAGGAAGCTCTGCTCCGCTTTGTATGTTCCCGTGTCCAAGTCTCCCGGTTTAAGTGGCTACCTTTTGGTTTAGTTTGGTTTATTGTGTGAAATTGTAAATAATTGTGTAGTGTTCTTCGGTTTAAGGCATATATCGGTTTCATTGTTCACTGACTTCACTGACTTCATTCACTTCAAATCTTGTGTTTATGATCTTAAAAATGCAGCGGTTTTTAAGGTTGATTTTGTTTTCTCCGATTCGATTCTCTGTATAATGCGATCCCACTCATATGTGACTAATTGGGTTTTTGCCCATATAAAGGAAGCAAAATTCAGGTGATGAAGGAAAAAGATGAAGATGTCGGCTTTGAAGTGAAGAAATTGGAGATTTAACAAATTCAGAAGTTTGAGGGAAATTTACAGCATTGGAATCCCTCTAGACACTGCTGGTTAGGATTGGGAATGGAGGAATTAACAGCTGCAAGATCAAGAAATCCCCTAAGCAGCTGAATCGTGTGACCAGAAAGGGGCTGATTGTTGTGAATTGTGATCGTCTGCTTTTCTTTTACTTGAGATTCTTGAATCTGATTTCTGATAGCGTTCGAGCGAGAGAGAGATTTTCATGTCTCGGAAGCTGATTTCTACAAGAGTTTATGGTCAAGACATGGACTTCCCAACATCACTTATTTTGCTTGGCCGGACACAAGAAGGTGGGTTGGGATTTAGAGTTAGACCACTTTGACATGTTTACTTCTTTGAGATTGAGCTACCCTATTTTGGTATGTCTTGCAACTCCTCCATTATTCTTGTTTGTTCCAATGTTTTGGTCTCTTAATCCTATCCTAGGAATTTGCTGTACTTGCTCTGGAGTCAACCATAAATCCAGTAGGGAATGATTGAATCACATCCAGTAACATGTTTTTAGTCAAAACATCTATCTGAGATTCTTAGTAGATATAAGAAGTTTGACAAAAATGAAATGCTTATTTATAGAAGAGTGATGAACTATCTTGGTCCCACACTAGTAACCACGATGAAAAATACATTATTTGTATCTAATATATACAGAGGATGGTCGATTCTTGATTAACGAATCTCATGTCTCATCTTCCTCTTTCACTTTGAGCAATTATGGCAGCAATGAACATCGTTGACTTTCAAAACTGCTTCTTTTTTGTCCTCTTAAGCCTCTTCTCACTTCTCTGTTACTCTCTCTTCTTCAGGAAACCAAAGGAACCTCGACTTCACTATGATTTACCTCCGAGCCCTCCGACTCTTCCCATCATTGGTCATCTTCACCTTCTTCTCTCTGTTCTAGTCCACAGATCTTTACAGACACTCTCCACCAAGTATGGGTCTATTCTCTATCTTCGCGTCTTCAGTTTCCCTGTAGCCCTCGTCTCCTCAGCATCTATTGCTTATGAGATCTTCAGGGAACACGACGTGAACATCTCGTCTCGTGGTTTCCCTCCTACCGATGATTCCCTTTTTGCTGGATCTTTCAGCTTCACCTCTGCTCCCTATGGAGATTACTGGAAGTTCATGAAGAAGCTCCTGGTCACGAACTTGCTTGGACCCCAGGCACTCGAGCGGTCACGAGGATTCCGTGCAGATGAGCTAGATCTGTTTTACGAGAACCTGTTGGATAAAGCGATGAAGAAGGAGAGCGTGGATATCTGTGTGGAGGCGTTGAAGCTCAGTAACAACAGCATCTGCAAGATGATCATGGGGAGGAGTTGTTCAGAGGAGAATGGTGAGGCAGAGAGAGTTAGGGCTTTGGCTACCCAGTTAGATGGCTTGACGAAGAAGATCTTATTGGCGAACATGTTGCGTGCGGGGTTTAAAAAGCTTGTTGTCTCACTGTTTAGAAAGGAAATGATGGATGTTTCCAGCAGATTTGATGAGCTGCTCGAAAGGATCCTTGTGGAACATGAAGATAAACTGGACATGCATCATCAAGGTACAGACTTAGTGGACGCGTTGTTGGCAGCTTGTCGGGACAAAAATGCAGAGTATAAGATCTCTAGGAACCATATCAAGTCGTTTTTCGCGGTAAATGTTCCTCCCATAAGGTGGTTTCATTGAGAATGCATAACTTTTTTGCCTAAGAAAAAACGTTTTGCAACTGCAGGATCTCTTATTTGCAAGCACTGACACCTTTGTGCAAACAACACAGTGGACAGTGGCGGAGATCATTAATAACCCTAATGTTCTTGAGAGATTGAGAGGAGAAATCGATTCCGTGGTCGGGAAAGCAAGGTTGATTCAAGAAACTGATTTGCCAAACCTCCCTTATTTGCAAGCGGTGGTCAAGGAAGGGCTAAGACTGCATCCGCCGGGGCCTCTCTTTGCAAGGTTCTCCCAAGAAGGGTGTAGGATCGGAGGGTTCTATGTACCGGAGAAAACAACATTAATGATTAATGCTTATGCTGTGATGAGAGATTCTGATTCTTGGGAAGATCCTGATGAGTTTAAACCAGAGAGGTTTCTAGCTTCGTCAAGATCAGAGCAGGAAAAGGAGAGAAGAGAGCAAGCAATTAAGTACATTGCTTTCGGAAGCGGACGAAGAAGCTGTCCTGGAGAAAATCTAGCATATATCTTTTTAGGAACTGCAATTGGAGTGATGGTACAGGGATTTGAGTGGAGAATCAAAGAAGAGAAAGTTAACATGGAAGAGGCTAATGTAGGACTGAGCTTGACCATGGCTTATCCTCTTAAGGTCACTCCTGTTCCTCGAACCCTAGTCCCCTTAACTCAGAATCCACTGAACCGGAGTTCATGAATCTTTGGTAAGTAATTAGGTAGCCTTGTTTTTACGTTACCGTGTCTGAGTTTACTGGTTTAGTTTGGCTAATGTGTGAAACCGTAAACAATTGTGTTGTTATTCGGATTTATTTGTGGATTGGTTCATATATGGGGTTATCTTGAAAGCAGCAAACTTTAGCTTCTTCATGTTACTTGGTTCAATGGATTTGAAGGATGCCAGTTGGAGTAGCATAGAAATAAACATTATATTGCAATCACATGAGTTTCTTTTGCGAACCATTCATGTTTCAGGGAAGGGAGGGAAAACTTAAGATCTTGCAGTAGATTTGAGAAATGTTTTGGTCTTTATATTTGTCCTCTCCACCTATGATATGCTACTCATGTGTGGTTTCTGTGACTTTGATTGAATTTATGACCCGAAAGGAAGAAAATTTCAGTTGTGTAGGGTTTTTGTAATTTAGATATTAAAGCTCTTTACGGAGATTTCTGCAGTAATTATTCTTCTTTTAATGCGCTTTCAAGTAGTGATGTTTGCGGCTTCTTGGCTCCCTGGATTTACAACGTTTTCCTGGCAAACTCATCAAATTTCTTCAAACCAATGCTCGCATATTCATCAGAACAAGCTCCTCGACATCAACGCACTCTCACAACTCACAAGCTCCAAGCTAGCCTTCAATATCTTCATTCAACCATAATCTCACTTGGTAAATATCTCTCTTTCAGTAATTCCTCTTTCTTTTTCATGGGTACTACATTACAAAAATCAGACAAAACTTTCACGGATTCCTCTTTCTTTTTCATGGGAACTACATTACAAAAATCTGACAAAACTGATAGAATATTAAATTCACTTGTCGTAAGATGTGAGTTATTAGCAAAATTTCACGGAGTTCCAATAAAGAAAAACATTTCTTGATCTAGTAAACAAAACATGGCCATACATTAGATTCATTGATTCTTGATAAGAGAAATTGTATCTAATGGCAAAGATATCTTGATGATTTTAAATGCTATTTTCTTAAGAAAATTTTCAAATATGATATGAAACCAAAGATCACATACAATCTAATTTTAGTGGTTAAAAAAACAAAATCAAATTAACCAATTTAAACAACAATTTATAATGATTGTGGTCCTCAGTTTACAAACTTTTCCAAATTGAGTAAGGCTATTACATTTTGGTAACAAAGGGGGCACGGCACCTCAACTTTCCAAGAAATTTGTATTTTTATGTGCTATTCAAACACTACATTACGGATTCCTCTTTCTTTTTCATGGGAACTACATTACAAAAATCCGACAAAACTGATAGAATTATTAAATTCACTTGTCGTAAGATGTGAGTTATTACCAAAATTTCACGGAGTTCCAATAAAGAAAAACATTTCTTGATCTAGTAAACAAAACATGGCCATACATTAGATTCATTGATTCTTGGTAAGAGAAATTGTACATTTATATGTCATTTGCCTCGTCTTCACTTTGAGTAACAATGGCAGCAATGATCAACGTTGAATTTCAAAACTGTTTCATCTTCATGCTCTTATGTCTCTTCTCACTCCTCTGTTACTCTCTGCTCTTCAGGAAACCAAGCTCAAGACAAAACTCCTATGACTGTGATCTGCCTCCAAGCCCTCCTTCTATGCCAATCATCGGCCATCTTCACCTTATCCTCTCTTCTCTTGTCCACAAGTCTTTTCAAAAAATCTCCTCCAAGTACGGACCTCTCCTCCATCTCCGCATCTTCAACGTCCCCATAGTCCTCGTCTCCTCTGCGTCAGTGGCCTACGATATCTTCAGGGTGCACGATGTAAACGTCTCTTCTCGCGGTCCCCCTCCATTCGAGGAGTCACTCTTGTTCGGATCTTCCAGCTTCATCAGCGCTCCCCTCCCTATGGAGATTACTGGAAGTTCATGAAGAAGCTAATGGTCACAAAGCTGCTTGGACCGCATGCACTCGAGAGGTCACGAAAAATCCGTGCAGATGAACTATACCGGTTATACACAAACCTGCTTGACAAGGCGATGAAGAAGGAGAGTGTTGAGATCGGTAAGGAAACAATGAAGCTCACTAACAATACCATTTGCAAGATGATCATGGGGAGGAGTTGTTCGGAAGAGAACGGTGAGGCAAAAATAGTCAGGGGTTTGATTGCCGAGTCATTTACTTTGTCGAAGAAATTTTTCTTGGCAGCAACTTTGCGCAGGTTGCTGGAAAAGCTCGGGATCTCGTTGTTCCAGAAGGAGATAATGGGTGTTTCCCGTGGATTCGACGAGCTACTAGAGAGGATTCTGAGGGAGCATGAAGAGAAACCGGACGAGCATCATGATACAGACATGATGGACGCATTGTTGGCTGCTTATAATGACGAAAAAGCCGAGTATAAGATCACTAGAAACCAGATCAAGGCGTTTATAGTGGTATATCATTCTATGATCACTTTTGGTTCTTTGAGATTAACCACACCTAACAGTTCACACCAATACTTGTCCTTGAATAATAAGATACGTTATACAATTGCAGGATATGTTCATAGCGGGCACTGACATCTCAGCGCTAACGACACAGGGGACAATGGCTGAGATCATTAACAACCCTAACGTTCTTGTGAGAATTAGAGAAAAAATCGATTCTGTTGTAGGGAAATCAAGGTTGATTCAAGAAACGGATCTACCAAAGCTCCCTTACTCACAAGCGGTAGTCAAAGAAGGGCTGAGATTGCACCCGCCTACGCCTCTCATGGTAAGGGAGTTCCAAGAAGGGTGTAAGGTCAAAGGTTTCTACATACCAGCGAGCACAACCCTTGTTGTTAATGG
>Ga0041059_1001289_pt1 | contig 20053 bp, 22 predicted proteins | sample AraColnosormetaG_FD_56232 | JGI IMG/M metagenome (GOLD analysis project Ga0041059, IMG submission 56232) | Arabidopsis roots microbial communities from North Carolina, USA - Col MF nosort | ecosystem: Host-associated > Plants > Roots > Unclassified | place: USA: North Carolina | collected... | reverse complement strand
GCTTATAGCCGCTACGCCACCAAGAAAACAAGGAACTCTTCAAAGAAGAAAGAGCAATGCGGCGAAAGAGATTAAAATGGTTTTCGCTTCTCTGTATAATCAAGGGAAGAAGAAGAAGAAGCTTCAGAAATCGAAGAGAAAAGAGAGAATCGAATCTTCTCCGATGGTGGAAGATGTAACGGAACCACCGCAATACCAATCGTTAATCCCACCACCGTCTCCGCCTCCTCCTCCACCACCACCTCCGCCTCCATTGCGATCGTCACAATCAGTATTCTACGGATTGTTCAAGAAAGGAGTTAAGAGCAACAAAAAGATTCATTCCGTTCCGGCGCCGCCTCCACCTCCACCGCCGAGATATACCCAATTTGATCCTCAGACACCACCACGGAGAGTGAAATCCGGAAGACCTCCGCGTCCGACGAAACCGAAGAATTTCAATGAAGAGAACAACGGCCAAGGATCTCCGTTAATCCAAATTACGCCTCCACCTCCACCACCGCCTCCGTTTAGAGTTCCGCCGCTAAAATATGTCGTGAGTGGTGATTTCGCGAAGATACGGAGTAATCAGAGCTCTAGATGTAGCTCCCCTGAACGGGAAGTGTTCGATATCGGTTGGGGTCTAGAACTCACACAATCTGATGGCGGAGTTGAGACTAAAGCTGCCGTCAGCGGCGGCGGTATGCCGGGATTCTGCCCAAGCCCGGACGTTGATACGAAAGCCGACAATTTCATTGCCAGGCTTAGAGATGAGTGGAGGCTCGATAAGATCAATTCCGTGAATAGAAAGAGGTAACTGGGCTTTTTAAGGCCTATTATTAGGCCCATTACGAAAACGGCGTAGGTTTCAACCTCTTATGCCCTGCAAGGCTGTGCAATGCACAAGGATCTCATACGAGAAACATCTTCAAGGGAAGTCGGTAAAAATTGTTGGAGATATTTTATATTTGATTGGCGAAATTCGTTGTGATTTTAAGCAATGTGCAGCAAGGACTCGAGTTCAAAAGTTACGGGTAATATTGGCATTATTGGTATAGTTATTAGTGGTAAATGGTTTCAAACTGGCTGGTTAGTTTTTTGGGTTTAACCGGTTGAGGGATTTTGCTTTGGTGTGTTTTGATTATTCGGTTTGAACTTTGGAGTGTCAGATGAAAACTCAATAACTTCGGTGTTGAATGTTTTATATTTTGGTTGGTACGCATTGATGTATGTACAATGTATGGCCCATTGATATGAAAATATAGTTGTGGGCTCTGAGTTTTGTTGGGCCTACCTCTTGTGACCTTTCCCTCTCCCTTACAAGCAATTCTTCTTCAAGTTGGTTGATGATTGTCATAATGACTGGTTGTCGTATGTATCTCTAAGAATAAATTCATTTGTGTGTTGAGTGAGATTCTTATAGCTTACTAGTAATATGTATATGATATGTCAACTGAATTCATGTTTTGCAAGGATATCATTACCAGTACCGAATGATGTGACATATCTGATGAGGTTTGAGGTATTGAACTCTCATGATTGTCAAGTGATGGTCTTGAAGCTTATAAACGATCCTCAAAAAAGTGTTTTGATATTTCCATAATTCTTTAGAGTAGCTTGACCTTATTATATAATTCAAAACTTTGGCCTTAGATAATGAGATTCAGGCAGGGAGGTGACGTGTTACTCACGCGCGAGAGCTGCGCGTTCAAATCATAAAAAGCCGACTTGCTATAAAAGCAAACTTGTTGATGATGGTTCAAAATTTCGAAAAGCTTTTCAAATTTCTCTTCATATCGCGCGCTCAGTCAAAAAGCAGAGCCAAAGATGAAGAAACCGTATAAAGGAAAGTTGCCGACGGGAACTCCGTCTCTGGCAATGTCAACACTCGTCGTCGTTGCTTCCCTTCTCGCCGGAGCCTCCGTTGTCCACAACATCTACAAACCAGATCTCGTAAGCTTCACCTTCTCTTTCTGTACATATGTTAGGGTTCTCAAATGTATTAGGTTTGCTCACTTTCTTCGTTCTTGATAATGCCCATAAGCGTGATCGGTTTAAAACCATTCATTTCGTTCTCTGGCTCTGTGATCTCTCTTTTATTGTAATGCACATAAGGTGTTCGATGAATTGCCCATGAGAGATTTGTAATCTGATTGCTTTTTACTTTTGTGCAGAGTTTACCACCGTTGGAAAGTAGTGAAGTGGCCAAGAAGGATGATTCTGTAAACAAAGTTTGAATCTTTCAATAGTTTCATCCTGTTTTATCAGGCTACATTCACTTTGGTTGTTCTCTTTCAATTCATGAGTTAACAAAAAAACATGGATAAAGTTTAAAACTGAGATCACTTATTAAAGGCTTTTATTCTTCTTCCTCTTGTGAAGATGTAAAGAAGAACAAACTCTTTTTAGGTTTCTTGTTGGTCAATTCACCGTTTTTTTTAAAGAGATATAAGAAATCGCGATGATCGTGTAGATGACATAGAGACCAACGAATTGATGGAGTCTTTGCTACGGATTGTGGAAAACCATGTCTTCGATACATATTGGAACTTCAAAAGAGATTTTAGTGATAATCTAGTTAGTATCTCCATCGTTAGATCCATAGGTCCATTAGGCCCAAACGCCCAATCACGTGGCGTGATAAATACGTTAACAATTGCAATATGAAGAAAACACGACAATTAAATATGGAAGAGAGGCTAATTATTCATCGGTCCAATTGCCAATGTCTTTGACTGTAGTTAATAATAAATCATTAAGAGATTTTCGTTTAAAAACAAAAATACACCGTTTCAAGATTAAAAGATAAGTTAATTACAATTGTATTTTTCCTGATTAAAAATCAGATGTTTACAGGGAACCGCAGATCGCTCAGAAAGTGTAGTAAGATGCTCGCAAAAACCATGTGCATGTCCATCAACCTTCGCCGTCTCAATAGCTTACACAAAAATCGTTTTTGTTTTCTTATTAATATAAAACCTAATCTAAATTTACAAATTTGTTTTCTTATTAATATAAAATCTAATCTAAATTTACAAATTTGTATTACACGTACAAGTGGATCCAAGTATCTGACTCTACAGATATTTTGAATCTAACATTTGTGTAATTATAATTTATAATCTCTGAAGCATTTAATTTTACTTACAAATAATGTTAGACCACGAGACAGAAGGTAAACCAATCTTCCTTATCCCAAGATAAGATTCTTCAAATTAAATATAACGGCTTTTTGCAGAAGTAATAAAGATAGAAGGAATATCTAGTATCAACGGAAAAAAAGAAAAAATCTAGAGCACTTCGAAAAATTATGGACCAAAGAAGATTCAGACTGAAATTATTACTGTATTAGTATTTGTCCATTCACAAAATGCCGAGGAAGAAAAAAGGCATTTTGGTTTATATTTTGTTTATTTGATATTCAAATGTCCAACGATCCTCTCTAGCTAAGCTTAGCTATAATTCAATGTTTGAACACGAATCCCATTATTTTAACACAAACAACATTAATTAAATATCGTCTCAAGGAACTTCACTTCCTTGTCCATAAATACGTTATTTCACACCACATATACTCATCTATATCTCTATTTTTCTTCTTCTTCTCTCTCTCGCCGGAAAAAGTAAATCAAAATGATCACCGGCAAAGACATGTACGATGTTTTAGCGGCTATGGTGCCGCTATACGTTGCTATGATATTAGCCTATGGTTCGGTACGGTGGTGGGGGATATTCACACCGGACCAATGTTCCGGTATAAACCGGTTCGTTGCGGTTTTCGCGGTTCCTCTTCTCTCTTTCCATTTCATCTCCTCCAATGATCCTTATGCAATGAATTACCACTTCCTCGCTGCTGATTCTCTTCAGAAAGTCGTTATCCTCGCCGCACTCTTTCTTTGGCAGGCCCGTCTCTTTCAATAATCTCTCTATGCACATAATCTATCTTCATTAAGTGATGGTAGTCTACTAGTAATTGCTATGATGGTCAATTTTTACTCGAAAACATATTGGTTATCGAAAGCTTATAGTATAGTAACTATGTCATTTAACACGGGTAAATATTTTAGTTAACATTTTAGCTCTTTTGTAATATGTGTCTCTAAACACACACATTCTCATGTTTGTGTATATATTGTGATATTATTTTTTAGGCGTTTAGCCGCAGAGGAAGCCTAGAATGGATGATAACGCTCTTTTCACTATCAACACTGCCTAACACGTTGGTAATGGGAATCCCATTGCTTAGGGCGATGTACGGAGACTTCTCCGGTAACCTAATGGTGCAGATCGTGGTGCTTCAGAGCATCATATGGTATACATTAATGCTCTTCTTGTTTGAGTTCCGTGGGGCTAAGCTTCTCATCTCCGAGCAGTTCCCGGAGACGGCTGGTTCAATTACTTCCTTCAGAGTTGACTCTGATGTTATCTCTCTTAATGGCCGTGAACCCCTCCAGGTATGAATTTTTCACTGATGACCTTTTTCATATGTTTGTTCAAATTAACGGACCGGTTAACTCAAGTAAACTAGAAAATGGGTAGTTACTAGTTACGACATGACTACATGTCATTTTGGGATTCCTTTTTGCCTATGTAAATCTATAACAAATTTTGAGTTTTGTCTGAGTTCCTTTTTCAGAAGTCAAAAATAATCTTCAAAGTGACGTGTTACATTATTCACGCAGAATTTAATAATTAGTACAATATAAGAAATATCAAGTTATTAACTATAGTCTAGTTGAATTTTCATTCTTTTTGTACCGATTCGGTTATATCCGGTTTAAATCACATCGACTCGAAATTCATCACCTAAAAATATGGATTTATCTTTCATTAGACCGATGCGGAGATAGGAGACGACGGAAAGCTACACGTGGTGGTTCGAAGATCAAGTGCCGCCTCATCAATGATCTCTTCATTCAACAAATCTCACGGCGGAGGACTTAACTCCTCCATGATAACGCCGCGAGCTTCAAATCTCACCGGCGTAGAGATTTACTCCGTTCAATCGTCACGAGAGCCGACGCCGAGAGCTTCTAGCTTTAATCAGACAGATTTCTACGCAATGTTTAACGCAAGCAAAGCTCCAAGCCCTCGTCACGGTTACACTAATAGCTACGGCGGCGCTGGAGCTGGTCCAGGTGGAGATGTTTACTCACTTCAGTCTTCTAAAGGCGTGACGCCGAGAACGTCAAATTTTGATGAGGAAGTTATGAAGACGGCGAAGAAAGCAGGAAGAGGAGGCAGAAGTATGAGTGGGGAATTATACAACAATAATAGTGGTATGAATTTTTTAATATATATATATATATATATTTATTTTTTATTTATTTTTTTAAAAAAATATATTTTGCTTCTTTATAAATTTAAATAGATATAAGAATCGATTCAGATATTATTATTATTTTCCATCAGTCACCGGTGATTATAAGTGGGATATTATTAGGTTTAAAAAGGTTTAAAAGTTAAGTAAAGAGTTCATCAAATAATTTTGCGTAATTATTTTTTTCTTTTAACAAAATAATAATAATTTAGTATATCACTTCCAAAACTCTTAGGTTTTTAAACTGATTATAGTTTTGGAAAACAAAATATTAATTTTGTATTTTGAAATTTAAATGTGATTTTTTCATTATAATGTAATGTTTTAAAATAAAATTTTCTATAATTTATGGTCAGTTCCGTCGTACCCACCGCCGAACCCAATGTTCACGGGGTCAACGAGTGGAGCAAGTGGAGTCAAGAAAAAGGAAAGTGGTGGCGGAGGAAGCGGTGGCGGAGTAGGAGTAGGAGGACAAAACAAGGAGATGAACATGTTCGTGTGGAGTTCGAGTGCTTCTCCGGTGTCGGAAGCCAACGCGAAGAATGCTATGACCAGAGGTTCTTCCACCGATGTATCCACCGACCCTAAAGTTTCTATTCCTCCTCACGACAACCTCGCTACTAAAGGTTTATTAATCTCCAACTTATTTCATATTTTTTTTTATCATTACTTGCCACGCTTCTATTTTTTTTTTAACTTTTAGGAAAAATGTATAAAGCTCAATATCGGTTCTAAGTTTTTTTTATAGTTTTTTCAAAGTTTCAAAACTTATGAAAACTTTTAAACTAATTAAAGTAGATTTTTATTTGGTTCCGTACGGCTTTCTATAAGTTAGTTTTTTGGTCGAAGAAAGGTCATAATAAATTTAGTTTAGTATTTTCTGTGATATTTAATTATAATTATATTCATACTTGGTGATGACAGCGATGCAGAATCTGATAGAGAACATGTCACCGGGAAGAAAAGGGCATGTGGAAATGGACCAAGACGGTAATAACGGGGGAAAGTCACCTTACATGGGCAAAAAAGGTAGCGACGTGGAAGACGGCGGTCCCGGTCCTAGGAAACAGCAGATGCCGCCGGCGAGTGTGATGACGAGACTAATTCTGATAATGGTTTGGAGAAAACTCATTCGAAACCCTAACACTTACTCTAGTCTCTTTGGCCTTGCTTGGTCCCTTGTCTCTTTCAAGTAAGTACTAATAATAATGTCACAATCATATAACATAACAATATATTTGGGCAATTGCTTGATGTTGTTGATCATTTTATGGGACAGGTGGAATATAAAGATGCCAACGATAATGAGTGGATCGATTTCGATATTATCTGATGCTGGTCTTGGAATGGCTATGTTTAGTCTTGGTATAGTTCCCTTCATATATATATTTAGTTATAGTCTTTGGTGCTTTTTTTTTTGCTAATTATTGATACATATAGGTCTATTTATGGCATTGCAACCAAAGATTATTGCGTGCGGAAAATCAGTAGCAGGGTTTGCGATGGCCGTAAGGTTCTTGACTGGACCAGCCGTGATCGCAGCCACCTCAATAGCAATTGGTATTCGAGGTGATCTCCTCCATATCGCCATCGTTCAGGTGATTACTCTTTAGTCTTATATATATTTCAATCTAACTTACAGTTTGATGTTTTAGCTAGTGATGTTGGGTTTCTTTGAAAAATATAATTGATAAGAATATATATAATTGTATGTTTTGAAGGCTGCTCTTCCTCAAGGAATCGTTCCTTTTGTTTTCGCCAAAGAATATAACGTCCATCCTGATATTCTCAGCACTGCGTAAGTTATTTAAGTTATAAAATATTTAATTTTCATTCTTAAACTTCATTTTAATACTATATATAAGATATTAATTTGGTATTCAAACTATACAAAGTTACAGAGATCTCCTAAGCTAAAAACTTGATATTATTTTTCAGGGTTATATTCGGAATGCTGGTTGCTTTGCCTGTAACAGTACTCTACTACGTTCTTTTGGGGCTTTAAGTTATTATCAAAACGTATTTGCAAATAAAAGGCGATACGACCCAAAGGTGATTTTTTTTCAAACGAAAAAGAATAATTACAAGAACGAAAAAAGACTAATTCCAGGTCAGGCTTAGGTGTATGGGACCATGCAATGTCGCATTAATTAAATTATAGCATATGATAGTCGAAAATTTAGATAACTTTGTATAATTAATTATATGCACATGCATGTACGTGACTTTGTAGTTTTTGTTACATTTATTAAATTTTTGGGATGTGCAAGTACAATTATTTACTATTGATTAGTTTTTTCTATTTATCGATGGTCGTGAAGCATGTTATTAAATTACACTAATATTTCATCATATACTAGTCAAGTATTACTAGATCGCGCAGTCTGTTTAGATTAGATCTTGTGCTTTTCTAAATCTCCATACAATTCTTTATTTTGTTTTGGATCAAATGCACTAATACTTCCACATATAACCTTTTTATTTCATTTCTTTTGTCTTATATATTTATGTTTTTGTTTGTATGTAAAGTTAATTATGAACGTTATTTTTTTTGTTAAAAAATTATGAACGTAATATTCGGTTGAAGCTTGAAGGTAGTCGCATTTTAATTCGATGAGTAAAGAACAATCAAACTTATAATAGAATTTAATTTTCCTTTATTTTAGTATATACTTATCTGTCACCAATAAGATATCACTCGGACTATTTTTGGAGTGATACAAAGAATTTGCGTGGAGAAAGAAACATTTCAAATGAAAGCACTAGTCTAGACAATTGATTGTGTAGTAAGATAGTTGCTGATGATAAGTTTTGCGTTATAGACAAATTGTGCATATCTAACATGTGTGAATATCTTAACGAGTGATCAAACTTTTCAACCAAACTGTCCAAAGTTTTTATGAAATAGAAATTATTTTTCTTCTTTTTCCTTGCGTTTGATTAATTATGAGCTCCTCAAAACGTATCGGTGATCGGCGCTTGAATTTAAGTATGTAAATGTAATGTACTAGAAAAGATGGCTTGGCTCTGGAGGCGTTGACTGTGTAACGTGAAAACGATCACGTGGGGTATCAAAACGATGAGATATACGTTGGAACTCGCTCTTTGGTCGGAACGTAATTGAACGAACAACAACACATGAGAAATTCAATAACAATTCTTCTCTATATAGTTGTCCTGACCTCTGACTTATCTGACAATAGATCTTTTAATAGTTTACACGTAAAAATATTTATTATTCAATGAAGTGCGTAAGAGAAATAGCATATGTATACTAAGGGTAAAAGTATTTATACGTTTTGATGTTTTCAGAAGGTTTTGTGCATTGAGTAGGAGACAACATTTGCTCAGTGACAGCTCTTGTCTCTCTAGGCACCTTACTATTATAATGTCTCATCGTGAATCTTATCTTGTATAACAAATTAATGTTCATATTGTTTCAAGTACATTATAGCACATGTTTATAAACAAACTTGCATAAATACCTTAGAATTTTATCATTTTTGCTAATGCCAAAAATTATCAGTCTCTTACTAAAAGCGATCGAAAATGAATCAGCGTTATGAGCTTCTTTTTTGTTCCATATTGGATCAAATCATCAATTACTAATTAAAAGCAAAATGATACAAATCCTCAATACGTAAGACTAAAACCGGCCCATTTAACAAATTCAGCCCATAAGGCCTAAATCATTTCATGACATTTTGGTTTTGTTTTGGTCTAAAATCATTTTTAAGATTGTTAATTTTTTTGCTCTTCTTATAGTTTATGTTAATTATTATAAGTTGTTTTCTAAACAGTTTCATATAAATTTCATCCTTTTTCAGATGACAAAAAAAACAGTTTCATTAAATTTCAAGATATTCAGCACATATACACCTCCCAAAATTGACAGAAAATAAAAGATACAAGAACATTTGATGACAAGACAAAAGAAAACAAAAACAAAAAAATGAATTGAAAGAGTTGTTGTCAAAAGAAAAGTTGTTTATTTTCAGAGATGAAATTAGAAAAATGGAAACAAGAATCATCGACAAAAACAAAAAGTTGGAATTAGAATCTAATGTAATGTGGAATAATCAAAACTATATAATACAAAAGTTAGCCTAGACTAGACAGCTTCGGAGCCGTAAGGTTCAAGATTCTTGTCATCATCCTTAAGATCACTGAATCTTGACTTCTTCTCCGAGAGAGCAGAAGAAGAAGACGAAGTTTTAAGAGATTGACCTCTCGTGTTAAGGTATGTATATAACGAAGTTCCCATAATCGCCACAAACGCACCGCCAACGCTAATGAAACCACTATTCGACCCGAAAATGTAGTAGTTTCCAAGGAGGAGGACACAAGTCTTGAACTGTCCTAGCACCACATGCGTAATTGCAGAAGTTGCTCTGCAATATATGGAGCAAAATTTGGACTTAAGGAACCACTCAGCTACGCAACCTTTAAATCCAAAATGTAACGACAACACTAATGTATAAGAAACTTTTACTCACCCTAGAGCTAAGGCTCCTGACCATTGAAGAAAGAATCCGAGAAGAGCAGAAACAAGAATGGCAGATGTGTTGGTTAAGCTCCAATTGAACGATAGAGCACCGGGCGGATCCAAGAACGGAATCATCGATACAAGAAACAACAGAGTGATTGGCGTCGTTTTCCACATCAACCTGAATTAAAAAATAAAAATGAAGAGATGGTATTGAGAGATGTTGATACAGCTATATGAATGAGTGTGACTGAAAACAAACGAATCTGAATCACATACGCCAAAGCAGTCCAGTTTTCTCGTTGCTGCATATTAGACCACAAGATTTTGTTAGTTGCGCTTGGTATGATCCATGCGAATGCTACACAAGCACCAAACAGACTAAACTGTAAATCTGTTACAGTCGCAACCGCAACTCCCACAGATACAACTGTAAGTGATACCACCTGAAAAACATCAGCCACAAGGTTACTTACTATACCAAAGTTTTTCTCTTTGTTAACTCTATAAATCCAATTGACTACAAACAAATTGTGTGATAAAGAGAGAAAATCTCATTTACCTTCATGAAAGAAACTCTCTTTCTATACCACAAGAACTCTGCAAACACGATAGAAGGCGTAACAGCAATTTTCGCCATCTGGTAGAATCCAACACTGAGAAACAAAAACAACGAAGTGAGAAACAGTATGAGACAGAGCAATGTATGAAAACAAGGGAGAGCAAAAAAAGAGAGAATGTTTCCAAAACCTGTTATACTTAAGGCTAACATTAGCTAGTCCTGTAGAGAGTGACATTACAATGCCAAGAGTATAGAGCGGAAGCAACGATGATTTCGTGGAAGGCGGTGAAGCAGGAAGGAGCGAAAAGGATTTGAGAAGAGCCATTAGTAGATAAGCTACAATGTAGTGAATGAATGTGAGGAACACTGGAAACTCAAAGCCTATATTTTTAAGAACCTGCAATCAAAGAAGCAAAAAAAGCTGATTACTTTGATGTATTTAACACTAATGAAGATGTTAAAATGAGAGGTTGGTTAGTTAAAACTTAAAAGTACCCATTTGTTCATGAAGATAATGCTAATAGCAACAACGAAATTGAAAGTAAGAGCAACAGTTGGGCCACAGATACGATGTTGTTGTTGTTGCTGTCTCTTTGGAGTTTCCGGTGAACGGAATCTGTTGAATAACGATGCTCTCAAGTCCTCCAATGCTTTTCCTGAATTAGAGAAACCATTGTTACATAATCAAAATCAACTCTTTGGTGATAAAACCCTAATCTAAAAAAATTGGGGGTTTGCTATGATAAGATTGGATAATCAATCCTAAAAGGAACAAGAGATGTTTCAAAGGAAACGGTTATCAATCATAGAAGTCGAAATCGAAATTGAAAGTAAAAGTTTTGAAATTTACCTCGTTCACCAGCATCACTGTCTTTGCGTTTGAGGATCTTCTTCACATCTTGTCGAAGCCAAGAACTAAACATCTTAGGTGTCAGTAACATTTGTTGCTTGTTTCAAAAAGCTTTTTAGTTTGAGATTCGAATTCGAAACTCATAAGCCAAGAGGAGAGAAATCAACACTGACCCACATCTCGAAAAATCGTTCCTTTATGAGAAAGTGGAGAATCGAAAAAGGGTCTCTCTGTGTGTGTGGGGGTACTGACTACTGATGTTGTTGGTTTCTGAGATTAAGATTAGGGAGAAGAAGAAAGGAGACAAAAAGAGAGAAACACGTGGCGGAGATAACGGGAAGATGGAGATTGAAGAGAGTATTATTTTGGTGATTTGAGCAAATCACGGTTTCTTCACCGACCATTAAAAAAAACACAGAGGTAGTGAGTGTCTGGCTCTGTCACTTGAAAAGGAGAGGGAATGAGTAAACCAAACACTTTAGTAGTCTCTAGACTCTACTGTCTCTTCTTCTTGCTTTCACGCGTGAATTTTTTACCTATTTTATTTTTTCCGCGTTCTTTATTTTCAAAATAAAATTATAGAATGGGATAAACATTACATTAATTAACTATTCAACCGAGAAAAAGAAAAGAATATAATAATATCAGTCGACAGAAAAACAAAGGAAAGCTCTTTTGGCTTTTCATCGAGTGATTTCCGTATCCGATAATGAATATATGACGTGGCCAAACCTGTCTGACACGTAGGACCTATTTACGGTTTCTGTTAACCAGTTGTTCACAGTCTGTTCGATGTTTGTGTGGAATTGATTGATGTCTCCTTACATTCCAGATTCATATGCGGGTGTTGAATTGTTCGACATTAAAAATGTTTCCGGTGTTCGACATTAATCTTAAAATCGTGGTTGTTTTTAATTTTACAACAAACAACCTCGACTTTACTTCAACATTTTCATTAGTAATGCTTTGATTTATACTTCAATGTTTTCTCATGAGTATAACTTTCTTAACGACTATTGCATCCGTGTTCAGTAGGTGTAGTAATAATATGGCCAACAACGCTTTGCCACTTGAATAACTAGGTCACACTGAGAGTAAAAATTTTCCATTTTTTCGAATTTTGATTTCTTGGTTAAAATCTTTACCAGTAATGATTCGAAAGGTAGTCGATCATATTACAAAAAAAAAGACCAAAAAGAAAACCAGTAATCCAAAGTTGCTCGACCAACAAACCCCGAAAAACTGTACTTGGGGGGTTGGGTTTCCGAAAAATATCAATAAATCCATCATACCAAACCAAACGTTTTTTTTTCTGTTAGTCCTAAAAGAGTATCAAACAATCTCATCAGTGTCTGAGAGATAATAAACTGGCCTCCAAATCAGAGTGAACCTGAGAAAAAAATAAAAGCAAACTTGTTATTTTCAAATTTTCAAATTCATTTCAGTCCTGCATAAAGCTTAAACCAAATCCTTACTACAGTTTAAATTCAGGATAAGTTCTACTACACAAGCTGACCAACCCAAACTTTTCTTATGAATCTAGTTCAATTGATAATCACAAGCTGTAAGTTACTATTACCTTCTCCAGAAGAATTTTTCTTCTTGCCCCAGAATTTTAGTACTTTCAATTTGTTGCTTATAGGAGCTGCAGGCACCGGAATGAATTTCCCGACCAAAGCAAGAGGCCAACTGTTCAAATTACAAAGGTTCAACTATAACGTTAGTTATGTTTCAACAAGCATTGCACATATTATTTATAAATATGTATCAACATTTTCAATTGTAAACAATATTATAATGAAAGTGACCTGATAACACCGATGCCAACACAGATAAGCCATTGCTTCCAGTTTAGTTTCGTCGTGGAAGCGAATTTACCAAGGAACTCAACAATGATAACCTGGCAAACGAAAATAAGACGGTTTTGATTTAGAAATAAGAGTTTGTGAAATGTAACTTACTAAGTTTTTCTGATACACCAAATCATTATTTACCTGGAGCACAAGAGTTATGACTATTATTCCCATAAAGAGACGATTCTTGATCACACCTTTGAAGATGTTCTTCTCATCTGGTTTACGAGCATTGAACTCATTGAAAGCCTGTAAACAAAGAGTTCGATTAACATTTACGTTGACATTCTGGTTTTAATACAGTAAGGGAAGACTTTGATTTAATTAACTCACTTGGCAGAGAACAAAGGCGTTGAAGATTATTGTGTTCTTCACTCTAGTGGCGTGTTCATGCACTTCATGCTCCAGGCCAAGTATGCTTATGCCTCGGAAATTGAGTGTTAACAATACACTCACTTGATAAATAGCCTGAAAGAATCACATTTCAACTTTTTAGTAATATATAAGACGGGGTGATTTCAAATAACAGAGTCTATTCACTGATTTTTTTACCTGGATCAGCAAGTTTCTCCACATGATGTTGGTAATAAGAGGTTCTCTGCAAAAAGAAGTCGAAGCAAAGAAAGATAACAATAAGTCTATGTCTACAAAACCAAATGTTTTATTAAGTTTGAATGAGAGAAGGCGGAAAAAACAGTACTTTCTGCCAACTGGAGGCCTCCCCATGAGGTGATCAGTGGGTGGTTCAGTAGCCAAAGCCAATGCTCCAAGAGTGTCCATTATCAGATTAACCCAGAGAAGCTGTATGTTAAAGAAAACGCCAAATATATGAGCAAACTTATAATATTTAGAGAGAGAGAGATATTCAAAAAGAGCTAAATGCAACAGAAACTCAAACCTGCACAGCGGTAAGTGGAACGTCACCACTCGAAATAGCAGCTACAACATTAATTACGAGAGCGGCGACATTGACTGTGAGCTGAAATTGGATGAACTTCTGAATGTTGGCATACACTGATCGCCCCCATCGAACAACCTATATAATATATATCACCACAAATTAAGGTTGGAATACTTAGTAGCAACAAATTCAGTTACGAAAAATGCATTCTTGGATCTACACATAGTATACATGGATTCACAAAAAAAATCTATTGAAGTAGGGATTTATGTGTCTTGCAGACCTTTATCCAACAAATGAATCTATAAAGTAGAAAAAAGTGAATTTGAATAAACCTTGACAACTGAAGCAAAGTTGTCATCCAAGATGATGATGTCCGAACTCTCCTTAGCCACTTCTGTTCCTGCTATTCCCATAGCAAGACCAATATCTGCCTGCAAATACACTCAAAAAATTTAACACCAATGAGATAATGATCCGCTCGCTGAGTAAAAACGTAGGCAAAATACTTGGCCAAAAGAAACTTTCAGTTAGATGTAGCTTTCGACATTATCAGTTTAAATTTCAGTAAATTACTATACCTCGTGCAATGCAGGAGCATCATTTGTCCCATCCCCGGTGACAGCAACAACATGCCCTTGTCGTCTCAGAGATTGTACCAGCAGAAGTTTGTCATTGGGAGATGATCGGCCCATAACCTTCACATGTGGAGTAACAACAAAGTCAATTTTGATTTAGGCTGTTACTACTACATCATATTACAATAACAGATGCATCTGATGTTTAAGGAGAATATCTGTATTGGGTGAAGCCTGATGAAAGGCCAAACCTCCCCATAGAATGAGACTAAGACATTCATTTACATACCAACACATTCACACTTAATAATTAAGAAAGCAGAGTTGAGAACAGTACCGATATTTTGTCACTAATCTTGTCCCTTTCTGCATCAGTCATCTCACGGAATGATTTTCCTTCAATGAGAGTAGGCTCGGAGAGATCTGCATCTGAACTTAGTATTCCACATTCCAAGGCAATAGCCCTGGCAGTTTGGACGTTGTCACCAGTAACCATACGGACCTGAACATCAACAAATATCATGAAGTAATCATGCAGCATTAATTAGCAGGCTAAACAATAAATTTCTGTCACTTGTCTTTTCTGTTTTTCTGTAAAAAAAATAAATCGAACAAAAGAAGTACCTTGACACCAGCATTTTGACACAACACAACTGAATCTTTGACTCCTGGTCTACATGGATCCTGTGCACATTTCAAACATTTCGATAAAAAAATATACCAAGAATATTGCAGGACATGACATGCGGGTTAATGTCTGATCTATAAGAAAAATGTGTCTATAGTGGAGTACTATGCAATGTGAAACGGTAAATTGAAAGTGATCTCATAAGACGAGAGACACAATAAAACTAAAGCAAAATGCCAAAATGTACATAAACGAACAAACCAAATCGATCCTCACCTTTATGCCCACTATAGCTAATAATATAAGATCATCCTCTGGGAGTACCCACTTTGAGAGCTCTTCGCCTGTTGGGACCTTTTCAGCCTCATAGGTTCTAAAGGCGAGTGCAACACATCGTAAGGTTCTTCCAGCCATATCATTAATGCCATTCTTGAAAAACGATGCCTGGTAAAATCAAAGAAAATCGAGTGAGCTGAGGGTAAAATCAAAGAAAATCGAGTGAGCTGAGCATCATGACAGCCCAAAGGCTAATCACAGATTCGAACAAATACAGCTGAGTTTAGAGGTTAATAAATTAGACTTTTCACAAACCTTGTCGTCAGTCATTGGTGCCACATTACCATCCTCATCGATGTAGCTTCGGCATGATGCCAGGACAATTTCAGAAGCTCCTTTCCAGTGAACATGAACTTCACCATCAGCCTGAAAGAAATATGGGGGGGAAAACGTCAAAAAAAAAGAAAAGAAACTGAACTGTGCTTATAGAGTCTGCATAGATATTATTTCGACTATAGTAGACCTTCACGCTTATATCTTTCATGCAACCTTAAAAAATAGAGTATAAAAATTCGTAAGCAAATACAGGGCTCAAGAAACTGGTTTATTTACCGTTTTTACAGCAACACCACCACGTTTCTTCTCTGAGTTAAATGGAAAAGCATGAAGAATAGAAGACTGCGATCGGGCTGTCTCGAAATTCATTCCCAGCTGAAAGAGAAAAATCATTCTTTAACTCAAACGTATAAAATTTCGAACTAGAAAACGAGAAAGAGTCAAAAATTAAACCTTAACTCCCCAGCCAAGAATGGCCTTTTCTGTTGGTGAACCAGAGTACTCTAAATCACCTCCACCCTGTCAGCAAATAAAATGCGATGAGTCTTGTCTTCTCAACCAAGAAGCAATGTTAAGGAACTTATCTAGAAAGTCTGATCCTTCAGTCAGAATTGCAAAGCTTAAAAACTTACCTCTGGGACAAAAATACTACCAGTTGTGTTTTGAGATATTCCTTCAACTACTAGCGAAGTGATAGTTGCTGGCAATTGTTCAGTATCTGTTTTCTTGCCCCCAGCATAAGACTCAACCACAGTCATCTTTAAAAAGAAAAAAGATTTAGTATCAGCAAGTGGGGAAACTGTTCACTGAGTCTAACTCTAACATGGAGCGAACTCAGATTTGTAAACACAAATCACACCTGATTCAGAGTTAGTGTTCCAGTTTTATCGCTGCAAATAGTGGTGGCAGAGCCCATTGTCTCGCAAGCAGATAGCCTCCGCACCTGCATATCAAATCTTAGTCATGCTATATAATAAAACTGCAAAAAGAATCATATATTTTTCCCTCCCAACCAGAAGAAGGATAGAGAGAAGGTAAAATAATCATACCAAAGCCTTATCTGCCATCATTTTCCTCATTGAATAGGCAAGGCTGAAAACAAATAGAAGAAAAGGAAATAAAATCAGCAATCGAGAAGTAAACTCTACTATGAAACTACCACAAAGGTCTGATATAGCAAAGATAGGAATACATACGTTAAAGTAACAGCCAAAGGAAGACCCTCAGGCACTGCCACTACGACAATTGTAACCTGCAGCAATAGCCGAGTATTAGCATTACTAAAGAAGATTAAAGATACTTACTGCTGGGTCCCGAATCCCTATCAGACTAAGATTGTTCACTAGGAAACATACCGCTACGGTAAGGACTTTGACCACATCATCAATAACATGACCGACTTTTGTCTTGCCTTTAACGAATTGAGGACCTCCATTATTGTCTTTAGTGTGACCAGTGAAATATCTGAAAAAGAGAACAACATACAAAATTCGCATAATGTCAACTAGAATCGTTCTTCTGTCATGAACATGATTTGGCCGAGTTCCAAAATAATAACCAGCAAAGATAGCATTCATACCGAGTCAGAAGAATCACTAGCACAGCAGCAGCCACCGCTAAGCCAATTGAACCAATAAAAGTAGCTACCCCATTTAAGCGCACCTGGTTCAAGCAAGTCAAAGATTAGCTTGATTTGTAAACATTTAAAGATTCCTTAACAATGATCAAAGATATCAACCTGCAAGGGAGTTTCTTCACCATTGTCTTCAGAAATACTGGCCATCAGCAATCCCCATTCAGTGTTGACTCCAACACCAGTAACCTTGCAGAAAGAAAAGAACATACATATCACACAAATGGAAGAGATTAATAACTATCTCCCAAGAGATCAGTTCTGCTGAACAAGAAAAACTAGGAAGTCGTCCTACCAGCATAGAACCATTTCCATCTGCCACTTTACAGCCAGACATTAAGAATGGGTCCTTGTTAGCGTCTTTGTTAACCTGACAAGGAAAGGGAAATTGACACATAGAAAGTTATACCAAGAAGAAGCGAGAAAATCAACAATTTTACTATGACAGGAAACAAAAACACACAATTTTGCTCTCTCCAGTCATGCTAGATTCATCAAGGGCGAGAGAGTGGCCAGATATCAGTACTCCATCAGCAGGAACCTAGATATAAATTTAAACTTCGATTAGACAAGGTAATATGGACAAAAACAAAATTAAAAGGAGAATAAACCACTCACCTGATTGCCAATGTTGAGAGGAATGACATCACCCACCACTATGTCATAGATCGAAATCTCCACTCGTCTTCCACCTCTTAACACCTGTGCAGCAGTCAACAGAAAGAGTAGTGTAACTAAGAAGGAAATAAGAAAAAGAGAGTATGAGGAAAAGTATCATTGGGGAAAATTTATACCTCCAGATGTATGTTTCTCTTTTCATCATTCAAGTTTTGAAACTGGAGCGACTGTTTGTAGTCACTGACAGCTGCAGAGGAGAAGAAAGCATCAAAATCACAGTAAGAGTCATTATCAAAATTATTATATTAAGTGAAACAAGTCTGTAGACACCTAAAAAGAAAAAGAAAAAAGTGAAACAAGTTAAATTACCCGTCACAACAATCACAAGAATCACAGCAAATGCAATGCTTCCTCCATCATACCATCCTTCTTTGATACCCTGTCGATGATTGTTATCCAAGTTAGTAAAGATTGTGTAAGACCAAGGTTAATTTGGAGGTGACATTACTCTGGGGAAAGAGGGAAGAGCCAAATTTAGTTAATTGATTTCATCACAAACCTCTGTTTTTATCCCAAGTGCTAAAGACGCTACAGCAGCAACCATTAAAATGATCAAGGTGAGATCATGGCAAGCATCCCAAAGAAACCTCTGTAATGATTAACAAAAAACCAATACGCTTGATAAGAAAGTGAGCAGGGAAAACCTAACTTGTAGCATAGAGCTAATAATAAATATGCATTTCATACCAGAAACCCTTTCCCTTTCTTGCGAGGATATGTGTTTGATCCATAAATGGTCTTGCGCTTTAGCAAGTCATCATCATCGCCACTGATACCTTTCTCTGGATTTGTCTTGAGCAAATTGGCCAATCCTTGAGTCTGATGCAAGAAATACACGCATACCAATAAGATAATTAGAGAACGACTATAAGAAAACAGACATAAGCATGTTTCATGACTGAAAACTTACCCCTCCATATTGCTCCAGGGCACCACTGTTGTGATCCTTTGACATTATCACAAGCTGTTCAGGAGTAATTCCAAAATCACCAGCCGGAGTTGCAGGCCCAGTTGTTTTTTCAACTCCTGAAGTGAGAAAAAAAAAAGACCACATCAACAAGTTTATACAAAAAGACTTTCTTCTCCACATTCAGAACCAGATAATGCACAACACCAAAGTACACAGTTAGCCAAAATTACCTGACTCACGTCCCATATCCATAAAACGATTCGCCGCCTAATAAAGAAATAGAAGACGCTAATCAGTAATTTACACAATCTCATGATAAAGACATGATTAACCAGCTTCCAAATAAAGTTACCAAAAGAGCATGAGCATGACTTCTGATCTTCTGTCTCATTTCCCTCGTTTCTTGCTCCTTCTTCAAGTCCAAGGTGTACCGGAATCTCCGGGACGCATTGAGAACCAGTGCAGCTTTCTGTAATAAACACAATTCACTGTTAGCTCAAACACAGATAAACAAGCATTCTTATCTCACAATATGAAACAACATCAGACTTAAGAAGGATCTAGGTCTTACTCTCCACTGTTGAAGCCGCTCAATAGAAGCATTCTTCGATGGGATGTAGAAAGTGTCGCTATCAGAGTCTGCGTGTTCACTCTTCCCAGACTCCACATCGCCTCCACGGCGTCGTCCAGGCGATGACTTCAAGAGACTCGTCATCGTTGCAGTCGCAAGAGACAAGAAGAAAACCACTCAAATCCCTAAATCTCAAAACCACTGAGAAAAAATCAAAAGATAAGTAAGTTTGCAGTTTAAAGGTTGCTTCTGCTTTCGACAACCACGTGAAATATCAAGCAAGAAAAAAGCAATTTCTCCGGGATAAAAAAAAAGTAAGAAAAAAAAAAAAGATAAATATCTTCTTCGAAACAAAGTATCTTCTTCTCTCTGGGAAAAATCCAGAGTGCGACAAAACAGCCACAGATATTTTCTCAGATTTCTTCAAAAATCCTTGACATTAGCCTTAAATCACAACAATATCATGTAAAATCGGAAAAAAAAAAAAAAAAA
>Ga0041059_1001288_pt1 | contig 20055 bp, 18 predicted proteins | sample AraColnosormetaG_FD_56232 | JGI IMG/M metagenome (GOLD analysis project Ga0041059, IMG submission 56232) | Arabidopsis roots microbial communities from North Carolina, USA - Col MF nosort | ecosystem: Host-associated > Plants > Roots > Unclassified | place: USA: North Carolina | collected... | reverse complement strand
AAAAGGAAATAATCTGAATTTTTTTTTTTTTTTTGATATATAAAATAAAGATGTAACCGCCTCTTCTCAGACTTCAAATTTTTTCCCTCTTACGACGATTTCGAGTTCGAGAGAGAAGAATGGAGGTGGTGGAGAGGAAGACGGAGATGGCGGAGGAAGGATGTACGACGCCGAGAAGCACGATGTATAGGATTCCGGTGGCGTCTGTTTGTCCACCGCCGCCGAGGAAGAAGTTGATGGTGGTGAGAAAACGAGATCCGCCGAGGAACGGGTACTTTCAGCCACCAGATCTTGAAACTTTGTTCTACGCACAGCCTCGAAGAGAAGCTTGCGCTTAGATTTTGAGATTTGATTTGATTTGAATTATCTAGGTTTTTTTTTTACTTTCTTCTCTGTAGATACATGTTTAGGGTTTGTTCTCTTATTAGATTTTATTTATCTTTCAGAGAGATGACTTTGTTTGTGTATCGAAATTGGAATTTGCTAAAATGAAACTTTGATCTGTTTTCCAATTCGAAATTTGTTGGCTTGTGTTCTAGATCTAATTAGTTCTTGTCGGAGATTGAAAGATTGATTGTTAAACTCTGATTATGCTGTTTATTGATTAGAGAGTTTTTTTCAACTACATAATTGGGTGAGAAAGTGAGGTTTAGAAACTGTGAACAAGACAACATCAAAAGCTTAACGAAAATTCAGATGAACCAATGTCTTTATTTGCTCTGTTTTTTTGGTTATTCATAAGTGTTGAAAAAGTAGTGCTCAAACTCTTTGATCAATGGTTGGTTTTTGAGGTAGTTTCTTCGGAATCTGCAATTCAAATGAATGTCATACAATTTTGTAATGCGTGACACTAAAATATTGACTCATGTAGGTGAGTAAAGTCTTCAACATCTTCGTGTGTTTTATGATTAACTTTGGAACAACACTGGTCCAAGCTTGATGTAACATAACCAGAACCATAACTTCCGGTTGAATGATTAGACATGTGTCCTTGCCGGTTTTTGTGTCCCAAATAAGGTTCTGGGAGAGACGCAAAAGGGGAGGTCTCATTGCCGGTTTTTGTGTACTCCATGGCTCCATGGCATATAAGAGCATTTCAGCAGATTCTATGTCGGATGAAGAATCAGGAAGAGAAGCTTGTTGCTCCAGACAAAAGTGCTTCCGTAGGGGTAAACATGGCTGATTCTTCAACACAGTTTCCTCTTTTTGCTCTGAGTCACAAGGTTTCCGCAGTGACTATCATCAGATCGTTGATATCGCTGAAAGCAAATAGTCGTATAGTAAAGGTCATATATTAACTTATTTTCCATGAGAGTAAAGAGATGACTATCTACAATTGTAACTTCCAAGTTAATTTCTTAAGTATAAAGTATCCACACCGTTTAACTAAAGACAACATTTTACATTTAACATAGGTACCACTGAGATGAAGAGGAAGGATCTCTTAAAGTACAAATCTTGTTAGTCCAGAATCTAAATCCACAAGTACTTTGTTTGAATATAGCAAAGATAAGCTATGCTAGCTATACTTACGATTCAAGTGTTCAGTATCTCGTAGGCCATCAACATGTTGCTATGCTAGCTATACTTGATAATCCTAACACCAAAACGCACTACTTCACCTTTAAACACAGTGAGGAAAACCATCTAGCACCTCAGAGGCACGATACTTTATAGCTCATGTAAATAACCATTCACAGAAGATGAAAAAAATGAAAAGCAAAAGGGAAATTCCGATTCCGAGCAGAGTATATGAGAAACTTGGAGTGATTTTTCAGATTCAAGATACAAGTTTTTCGAAAATTTGTTACCAGATTTCAATCAATGCAAATATTCATACAAGAAACCAAATTTTTTTTTGTAAGAAAATTGTAATATCATCAAATACCAAGTCTACTCGACGTACTCGTTTAATCCCTAAATATATATATCTTCACAAAGTTATTTGAACCTATCGTACGTCTTTCCTCTGTGCCTTGATTTTCAAAGATCCGATCTCTCTCACTGCTGAGAAATTATGGGGATCCGATCCCCATTTTTTTTTGTTTTTTGATTATCAAAGACCTAGTCATACTTGTGATATTCTCTTAATTATATCCGATATATTTGGTGAAAAGATTTTTTTGCATATATTTTCGGGTAGATTTTGTAAGTTGGGATCGGTTAATTATTTGGATATTCTCTGTTCATTTGTGTTTTGTTTATTTCTCCAGCTTTCAATTCATCTCTTTTAACATACTCGTGTAATCCCTATATATATATATCCTCTCTTAACTGTGACTGACCTATCGTCTTCGTCTGTTCCTTGATTTTCATAAGATCCAATCTCTCTCCCTGCTGAGAAAATATGGGGATCATATCATCTAGGATTTTGAAACCGGAGTACAGATCTCAATACAATAACCAAATCCCGATGCAGGAGAAAGTGGTAGATTCTTCAAGCGATTGGCAAAATCAACATGACGTTTTCATGAAAGGAGGTGGCTGCAAACAAGTATATATGGATTTTCAAGATTGCGTGGATGATTCTAAAAAGAAGAATGAAACTATCGGTCAGTGTTACCCGATGCTACAGAAGTGTATGGAGGCTCACTCTGATTACTATAAACCGATGATTGGAATGGATATAGCAACGTTCAAATGAAGAAAGCCATGTGAAGACTTTCCTGTCTTCAACTACTGTTTCCCTAGACGAAATAAACGAAGAGGAAGATCAGAAGTTTGTAGAATTCATGAAAGGAGGTGGTTGCAAAGAATCATTTACGGCTTGGAATGATGATTGCAATTTCACTGAGGAGGAAGCTGAGAAGAACAAAGATTTGGTTACTAAGTGTGCGGGACTCTTTGGGACGTTTTCCAAGTGTATGGATACTCACTCTGATTACTATCATCCGATTCTCGCAGTGAAGAAAACTACCGAAGAACATTTGGAGAAAGAGCTCGCAACTTTCTTCTTGGAAGAAAGCTAAGAGATATGATTTTGGAGGATTTTGTTTTTTTAATGCTTTTTTATTCTGAATCAATAATCTTTCCTTTTGTTTTTTATGATTCTAGAGATAATTTGCTTTCAATGTTTTTACTATGTTTATGCCCATCAATGTTTCACTATAAACCTTACCGGATCAGCATTGGACAAGTAGTTAAGGGAAATGATCATTGTGAATAGTTTCAGCATTTGTGTCTAAGACTACTATATAGTAGTATTGAAGGTGAGATCCATGGATCATTTGTCTGCAACATCGGGAACATGTAAAAGGTTTGTTCTGATCTGGTTTTATATATGTTTCTATTCAAAAACAAGGTGAAATATTTATATAAACATTGCAGTGATTAGTGATATTGATAAATATGTAGATAGATTCTTGTTGTTTACATCATGAGTGTAGAAAAGTACTGCTCAAACTCTTGATCAATGGTTGGTTTCGTGGTAGCTTCTTTGGAATCTGCAATCCAAATGGTGAAAGAATAATCACAAATAATTCCCATACACAATGCGTGACACTAAAGCATTTAGCTTTTCATTGATTACCTTGGTTGCTGACACTCCACCTTGCAGAAGAAAGAATATAAGACTCAACTGGATTCAGAACCTCTTGAAGATCTTCGACCGCAAATTCGGAGTCGTGATAAATGAATTCCATGTGAGTAAAGTCTTGGGTATCTTCTTGTGTTTTGTGATCAACTTTGGAAAAGCATTGTTCTATGCTTGATGTAGCAGCATAACCAGAACTAGAACTTCCGGTTGAATAAATAGAGTCTTTAAACATGTACAAAGAAGGGCCTGTAAAAGATGCAGAAGAGGAGGCTTCATCGCTGGTTTTTGTGTTCTCCATGGCATAAGAGCATTCTGCATAATCTATAACTGATGATGGACATGAAGAATTAACAAGAGAGGCTTGATGCTCAGAACAAAAGTGTTTTGGTAAGGGTAACAAGTCTGATTCTTCAGCATGCAGTTTTCTCTTTTTGCTTGTGTCTAGAGATTCCACAGCAACTATCATCGGATCGTTGATATCGCTGAAATCATATATGGTTAATCTAGTGAAAGGTCATGAATTGACTTATTTTCCATGAGACAAAAAGAGGTAAAGGATAAATAGAAGACTAACACTCAGCTTATACCATAAAGGGACATATCCATAATTACAAGTAACTATCCATAAAGTATTCACACCAGTCAACAAAAGACTTAACATTTTTCATTGATACCACACTGAGATAAAGAGAAAGTATCATAAATCTTGTTAGTCCACAATCTAAATCCACAAGTAAAATTTGTCCATAGTAAAGATAAGATCCAAGTGTTGAGTATCTCTTAAGTCATCATCAACAAGTTGCCGTAGAAATACAAATCCTAAACACTACACACAAACACACACTTCACCTTAAAACATAGTGAGGAAAACCAGCAAACATCTAAGGACACAATACTATGTAGCTCAGGAAGTTTAAGATTTAAAGAAGATGAAAACTTGCGGGAAACGTACAAAGCAGAACGAAAGAGAGTAATTCGAGCAGAGAAACTTGGGTTGATTTTGCAGATTCAAGATACAAGTTTTGAGATCAAGTTTTAAATCTTTACATAGAGTTGTTTTGTATAAAACATAGAAGGAAAAATAAGTAAAAAGAAGATATTATGTTTTGTTGAAAAGAAAAACCTATGATCCAGCGATGGGCTACAACTCTTATCTGCATCATCCATGATCTTAGAAGATTAATTTTCTTCCTCCAGATATTAGTTTTGTTGTTGGAGATGAAGTGTGATTAAGATCTCTACTCTCTAGTGTCCGAATATTCTTTCATTAAAAAAGTTCAAATGTTCGGTATAGAAGGAAAGGAGAAAAGCAAATCCGCGTTCTCAACCAGAGGCGACTGCAAATCACGGCCATGACCTGGCGAGAAACCGTTGGCCCATGACAGAGGCCGCACGTGCAACGGCGCGTGAACTAAAGAAAAAGACAGTAAACCGCGTTATGTTCCCACGTGGGAGTGAGACTATTGTGGGCCCTGACGTTTCAAATTATTAACTCGTCAGCAACTTGAACCTGTTTGATGCCCAAATCTTGGTTATTATGGGCTTTTTTAGTGAAATTAATTTGGGCCTCTTTAAACACACGATCGCCCAAAAAGAATCCATGTCGTTGTAACTAGAGGGATCCGTTAAAGGATCAAATCTACATATACACTTTTGCGATTGACATAGGTCAAAACAAGTTTGTTTTTTCGCGATTTTTAACATTAACTTTTGTAACTTTATTTTGAATAACGAAAAAAAACATAGTGCGATTCAAAAGTCCAAAACTGATGACGATTAAAGATTTTGTGATATAACTCTCAGCTAAAAATTAATTACGCAAAGAAAAGACCATGTCAAAAGCAAACAGAGACAACTAACTAACTACTACCAAACTCGAAGTTATTACACACCCGCTCGTGTCCGTAACACAAATCTCATTGTAGTCACGTGCATACCTTTCTACTAGAGAAACCATTTCTACGTAGGCAAAAAACTATAATTACACACTGGTTATCTATGGTTTACGATCCGATTCCGAGTCTCTGACCCGATACATCACATTCTACCGGAGCTAAACCGATTCTTGATCTTTGTAGATCAAATTCGATCCACATGTTCTGCTGATGATGATGTCCAATCACGTAAGCCTCCATTCCCATAAGGTCGGAGTTTCCAAATGTGAAACAATAAACCGAATCGTTTCCAACCGTGAGATGCGGGACTCGGTACAATAGCGGCTGACCCGAAACCGCTATCTCGGCTCCTTCGAAAACCAGAGAAACTGTTGGTAAACGGTGGAGAATTCCGGACCGTATACGAACCGGTGAAATCCGATAACACAAATCCATGGTTCCTTGGAAAACAAAATCTGGGTCTTCGTAAACCGTTAAGATTCCGTTTGTCCGGTTTAAGAAATGGGATCGAAGTGCGGTGTAAACCGGTCCAAGCAGGAAAGTAAACTGAGTACCGGAATCAACCATGGTTTGACCAGCACCGGTATGATCCGGTACGAGAACCGATTTAGGGATGGGTAAAAGCTTACCGTTAACTTTAATACCCGTGAGCTGGACGGTGTAAGCTACACGGTCGAAGTAAGGTAACGGCGTAGAGATACGAATTAACGGCGTGTAATTTAACGGCGTTAACCACGTGAAGTTAGAGTCGCCGAGGAGAAGAAACCCCGGGAAGTCGTCGGTGCCGGAGATGCAATAAGAGAATTTGGGGAAACCCATTTGAGAGATAAAAGAGAGGGAACCACGGTTCATACCCAATAACCCAGTTGTTTTGGTATCTTCTTCCGGGTCGGATCCGGATACGGAACCCATACACCCGAAAATGAGATTGGAGTCGTTGGTGGAGTTTCCGAAGTGGAAAATCTCGGCGGCGAGGTTACCTTCGGAGGAGGAAGCGTCGGCGTAGGATAGAGTTGCGTGGCAGAGTTTGTCTGAATCGCAAGAAGCGGGTATGAGGAAGTCTCGGGTCCGGGTACGACAAGTGGGTGAGGAACAGGGGATTGGGGAATAAGAGGAGGAACGGGTCGGGTCAAAATTGTTAACCGGGTTTGGGTTTGAGGAACGGTTGCAACGAAGCCAGGAGAGTTCACTGCCAGTGTCAATGACCATGGAGATGTTTTGAGGAGGAGTACCGACGGTGAGAGTAACGGTGAGAGTGACGTTGTGGTGGAAATGAAGTTTGTCGGTGGGTCGATGATCCGTTGGGGTTATTCGGGTCTTTAGAGGCAAGACAAGAGTTTGAGAAGAAGACGAAGAAGAAAATGAAGAGAATGAGAAAGAAGAAGAAGAAGAAGAAGATGAAGATACACATTTATATGTTCTTACTGAAAGAACAAGGAGAAGAAACAGAGCATGGAATCTTGAGAACATGATGACGATATTTTGAATACTTAAGTTTGTGTTTCTTGCAAAGAACTGAGTTTGTGGCTATGAAGAAGTATAGAAGAAGTGAAGTTTGGTGCAAGTTCACTGAACATCAATGAGAGATGTTTGTTCTTTTCAGCTGGAAAAATATCTCTGTTTTGTTTTCTTTTTCTTTCATGTAAAATAATAAAGATTTTCTCATTTATTGTTACAGAGAAAATAGCTTTCACATAATATTCTGCAAATATTATCTATCACTGTCATACTTTTTTTTCTATTGATTGTATTTTTGACTTCCAAATTTATTATTTGTTTTATTTAAAAAAAATAAATGTATTTTGGTCATGAATAATTAAATAAAAAATTCGTTGATAATTAAAATGAAAAATTAATCTGCAAGAGTATGATACTGAGCATATATGAGATGAACTAATCAACCATGTAAGAAAGTTTGAATAGTCTGATGATTTTTAATGTGTGAGTGGTACAGTAGAAGGCTCGAAACTCAAGGCAAATAATTAGGGGAATGATTTTAATATTATTAATAAATCTCTTCACAAGGTTGAATTTGTTACTACTATTAAACTAAAAAATTTAAGCTTACACTTCTGTTTTAAAAAAACGCTCAAAGCATGTGATTTTTACCTTGGTTTCGTCAATGGATTTGCCATGGGAGTTTGGGCGGTGCGGGCAATACAGATTGAGCCATTTATATACTCCAAGAGTCTAATTTTTCACCATATTTTAAAATTACTTTAGGTTCTAATCATCTTTTATCAAGAGAGGTGTTATATCAAACGACTTCGTAATATACATTGCAGAGTTTGGATCCCATGTTTAGATGTCAGAACTTTAATTTGCAGGTAATCATTATATTCACTTTTCCCCAAAACCATTTGAACCCAAGAATAAAACACTAAATAAAGAATAAAGAAGCTGTAAGATGAACTAATGTTTTGCTTTTGGGAAATGGAATAAAAATGGATGAGAGTTTGAAGATGTGACATTCACATGGAAAAAGACTTTTGAAAATTGAGAGGTATGGTTGCACATGTTATTTGCCTTGCTGTTTTAAGGACAAAGCCCTATCATTTATGAGTTTGGGTCCATGTTTATTGAATCCTGCTCCAAATCAGGATACCTTCACTTACCAATCAACTTCTTCTCACTTGCCCACTAGCTAGCTCGTGTGACACATTGCTTTGAATTCACAATATGTTAGGTTTAAAATTGTACTACGTAATTATATCATCTGATTAAAAACTATTAAACTTTTTTTTTCTTTCTGAAATGCATTTAAATATACCTAATAGCTGACCAAGAGGTTGGGAAATTTCTATTCTGATCACCTATAATGTTAATTCCTCGAGCCGGGTTCGTCTCTGCGAGAAGTTTAAGGAGTTTTATTGATGATTGCAGCTTAGGAACAAGAGTTTCAAAGGTCTTAATTAGAGTTAAGTGGATTATCGTCGTTATTTGTAGTAATGATTTCATTGATTAATCTAACAGATAACAAACGATTGCAAGTGAGTACAATTTTTATGCAAGATAAATATAAACTAAAATACAATAAATCTTAAGTTTTTGTTAAATACAAACCATAATACATAGGGTATGAAAGATACATTTTGTTAAAACTGAAATGAAGTATATGTGGTTTTATCTCTGCTTGTTTCCTAAAACAATTAAAAGAAATCTGAACCAAAACTGAATAAAAACTAGATAATATAATAAACATTAGAACACAACACACCTAATTTTAAATCGCCGTCGAAAATTTCAGTTAATCTGTCATTTGGTTGGCTAATCTTGAGATAGCCGAGTAAGTACCACAACAACCACTAACCACCCCGAAGACTATAATGAATATGCATAATCCAATCTGAACAAATAAAACACAACACACATACGAAAAACAGTTAAAGACTACTAAAGCTGAATCAAATAATTATTACATTTAAAGTAAAGTAGGTATGTTCTTACTTGTGTGTTGCTTAATTTACCCTTGAGGATACTGAGATAACATAGACATGGGAAGATAAGAGCCTTCGACAAAACAAAACAAAAATGAATATCCTTGGGTTTGATAATGTTTAGTTTCAATTTTTTTGGGATGGAAGAACTTACCACAAGCATTGCAAGGAACGATCCGATTAGTGCTGCCACGATCGCTGTAATTGAGAAAATTCGATCAGAGAAGCTATAGTGGGATGAGTGTCTTGCGTAGGAAGTTAGGGATACATAGAGACATTACCGAAGAAAGGAACTGAAAGAGCAACCACCAAAGTAGAGGTAACTAGCATTGTTCTAAATAATATCGATACACCACGTGATCTCATCTTAGCTGTTGGAATGAGTTCTTCGAGACTCATAACTATTGGGGTGATTGTTAAAGCGTATTTGGTCATCGGTGTAATGACCTAAAAGATTGAAGAACATCAATTTATGGTTATACTAGTATACAGAGAATATAAGAGAATGTTGTATTTTACCGCTGTCCAGACCGCGACTTTAGATGGAAAGAAGTGCTTAGGCATGTTCAATGTGAACTGTGATTCCACTGCTTCGCCAAACATGGTGTAGCCGCAGACCGCAACAGCTATGTACAAGACCGTGCAGAAACTAAAGCTGCATAAGAAAGAAGGATGATGAGTATGTCTATTAGGGTTCCTTGTGAAACAAGTAAAGGATAGGTTTCTTGGACTTACCAGATAACTAAGACAAGAGGAAACCTTGAAGGATCTTTCATTGAAGAATAGATATTGGGAAAAACCGAATGACCCGAGTAACCAAATCCAAAAATCCCTATAGTGACAGGTAAGTTACTTAAATCGAAAACTCGTCCTGTTGCATGAAACCCTATTCCATCGACTGCACCGACCCAGAAGAGGCAGATACCGAGTAAGATTGACGCCAAGACTCCTCCAACTAGATAATTAAGACCACAAGAACGGCCCATTATATATAGCCAATGAGGAGATAATCAGAGTTTTCAGTGGGAAAATTTTCAAACCTGAAAGGTAAGAAAGCAAGCTAAGATCTTTAAGCCAGACAGTTGGAAGAACAAGAAGAGTGGTTAAGATTGCAAAGATCTGAGGAGAATCTAAAGATATCCCTGAAGCAATGCTCAATGAAACGTTTGGGAATAGCCCTGATAAGTTATCGCTCATCATGATTATGTATTCCACACAAGCTGCCTATTTTTGAAAAACAGAGTTACGATTAACAATAAATTGTCAACTATCAGTGGAAGAATTTAGACAAGAATATTTAACAATAACTAAGATGAAACTTACGTACAACTCCACGTATAGAAGAATCTGCAATTCATGAACCAAAGTTTCATTTTCAAGAAACAGAAAATTTTGATATTTGAGTTTGATTGATCAAAAACTTACAGAGATGATGAAGCGACCGGTGATTCCAAAGGCGGCTTGACCGATATCGGGGTAAGTTTGAATACCAGGGGAACTTTCTAGACATCTTTTCATGAGAACACCTGTGTAGCAAGTTATGACTCCGAAGAACAAGAGTATGGGCAGACCAAGCCATCCACTTTCTTTAATAGCGTAAGGCATTGTTATTAACCCTAATCCACACAGTACATTGGTTCCTGCAAATAAACTTGATATATGAAAACATTCCTCTATTTATGAGACAGAGCAATCATCATTAGAGATTAAGAGTTATTCATGATTTTACCATTGAGAACAGATTGAGAGAAGGAGCAGAGGTTAGGTTCCGGTAATGGAAGATCGGTGACGGAGAGCTTGAGCTGAGATTGAGGGTTGACGGGTAAAATCGTTTCTTCTTTGTCAGGAACTGGTTGAGAGAGAAGGGGTTTGCTTGAGGAAGAAGACAACGAATCGCAAAACGAAGATTGTTGCTTCTTCTGGAAGGAAGAGGCTAATCTCCGGGAACTGCTTTGAGGCATGAAACTCACCGAAGGTGGAGTCATTCCGGTCAACAAATCCATTGATTGTCTGAAATAAATTCATCTAAAAATATCTGAACTCTTGTAATTTTAGAGAATTCGAGATTGAAAAAACAGAGGAAAATTATGAGTTTGTTACCGATAGCTTTGTGGCCATGGAGGGTTTGAGACATCCGAGAGATTGTTATCAGAACGGTCTCGTGATAACGGAGAGGAGGAATCTGAATTTTCTCCGCCTCTCCGACCGTCGTCGTCTCCGTCGTGTTCATCGTCGGAACAAGCAAGTGCTGCTTGATTTTCCTCGTCATCTGTCAGAAACGAATGGTCTCTGTCGTGTAAGAATTCTTCGTCGAGTTTCATCTTCTTCCTCTGTTTTCTCAAATCTCAAAGAAAGGTAGAAGAAATGTGCAGAGAGAGAGAGGGAGAGATAGACGGAGAACAACGGGGTTTTGTTTTCCGGCGAGTCAAAGAGATTTCTTCTATATACGGAAACATATCAATGGAGAGAAAACTATTTAATGTTTCTTTAATATTTGTTTCCTTTTATTTTAATTGCGGTGTAGATTTGATGCTGACGATATTTTTAGGATTCTACGAATTTGCAATTTTTTTGATTATTGTTCTTTTCGTCTTCTCTGTTGACTAACTTCCAAAACTGTGTAAATCCATCAATGCAAGTGTTACTCCAGTCCCATTTTCCAAAATATTCTGTTATTTATTTATTTTTAAATGAGCAAATGAAAAAAAAAAATGAAGACTACATTGAGTAAAATGGACTTAAAACTATGAATAAAATACCAAAAAAAAAAATCAAATTGGATTATCTTCACACAAAAAACCATTGGTTTATCAAAAACCGGTTTTATTCAAGTATATACCGGTTTATTCCTTCGAATATACGTACTTATTCTGCAAAACCAATCAGGTCATTTCGCCGATTAATCTGGCGATAGCAGAATAAGTCCCGCAACAACCGCTTACAATGCCGATTATCACGATTAAAATACAAATTCCAATCTGAAAAATAAAAACTCTTTTCAGTCTCAATTTTCTACGAAGTATTGACAGTAAAAATATATAATCAAAATCGAAGTTTTCAATTATATTCTTACCTGAAAGTTAGTTAATCTACCCTTCATAATGCTGATATAACAGAGACACGGGAATATTAACGCCTGAAAAAGACCAAAACCGAAATCGTCAAGAACTTGTTTTGATCCTTAATTTTTCCGGCAATTATTGAGATTGATTTGTTCTTGGAGAACTTACGATAAGCATTGCGATGAAAGATCCAATCAGAGCCGCCACAGTAGCTGCAATTAACGTTGTTACATTAACGAGTTCGGTCATTGTTTTATACAAAGGGGTTTCTTGTGCAAGAAGTTAGGGTAACTAGAAATTGATAGAGAGAGATAGTTTACCGAAGAATGGAACTGTGAGTGCAACGACCAAAGTGGAGAGAACTAATATGGTTCTAAAGAGCATAGAGACACCTTTGGATCTCATCTTTCTTGATGAAGACGGTATGAGTTCTTCTAGGCTTAGCATTACTGGAGTGATCGTTAAAGCGTATTTCGTCATTGGTGTTACGACCTAATCATACAAATGAGATAGGAATTGAGAGAAAATTATTATGAACAGAATGTGAAGAAGGTCTGAGATTCTTGATTTGGAAGGTTATCTAACCGCTGTCCAGACTGCGATTTTAGATGAGGTGAAATGTGGTGGCATGTTCAGTGTAAATTGGGATTGAATCGCATCACCAAACATCGTGAATCCACAAACCGCTACCGCAATGTAAAATAGAGTGCAAAACGCAAAACTACATAACGCAACAAACAATTATTTTATGAAATGAGAAGTGATGAAAATTAGACCTAGAGGTTTCTTGCGCTATAAGCAAAAGTTGTTTTACCTGATGAGAAGCACCGTAGGAAACTTGGAAGGTTCTTTCATGGATGAGTAAATGTTGGGGAAAACAGAGTGACTCCCGAAACCGAACCCGTAAATTCCGATTGCGACAGGTATGTTAGTTATATCAAGAGCTTGTCCGCTTATGTGAAATCCAACCCCGTCTACTGATCCAGCCCAAAAGAGGCAAAGCGCAAGCAAGATTGAGGAGATGACACCTCCGGCTAAGGAAACAAAACATTTCTTAAATTTAATTAAAGAGTTCAAATCTCAGAGATTGTTGTGTGTGCCAATTACGAGATGAACCTGAGAGATAGGACAATAAGCTGAGGTCTTTGAGCCAGACAGTAGGAAGAACAATAAGAGTCGTGGTAATGGCGAAAACTTGAGTAGAATCTAAAGAAAATCCGTTGATGTATAAGGAGGTATTTGGGAACATTCTTGACAAATTATCACTCATCATGATTATGTATTCCACACAAGATGCCTACAGAAAAAAATTCAAAGTTAGGACCTCAATTTCTTCAATCATGATATGAAACATGAAAGAGAGTTTGGTACTTACGTATAACTCTACGTAGAGAAGTATCTGAAATGTAATTCCAAACCCAAGTTAAGTTAGGATCACAATTCACACACAAACAAAGTTAAGATTGATTATTTGAAAAATAATCTTACAGAGACGAGGATGCGTCCAGTGGTTCCGAATGCAGCTTGACCGATGTCCGGGTAAGTGTGGATTCCAGGGGAGTTCTCGAGACATCTCTTGAGGAGAATGCCGGTGTAGAAAGTGATAATGCCAAAGGAGAAGAGTATGAAAAGCCCTAACCATCCTCCTTCTTTAACTGCGTAAGGCATTGTAAGTAAAGCTACTCCACATAGAACGTTAATTCCTGCAAAAAGAGAATGTTAAGAATCTCAATCTAAATAGAAAAGATAATCGTAAACTCAGTACTCTCGCACTAATGCTATACTAAACGTAAACTCAGTTCATCAATATATATCAGATTTGGTTTCAGTTTGATTATTTGACTAATCTTGGAAAACAGAGAAAACCTAACCAAAACTCAGATTGAACATTCCTAATGCAATTATTACCGTTGAGAACGGATTGAGAGAATGTGCAACTGCGGTTTTCTTGGGGAGTTAAAAGATCCCCTGGGACTGATAGCTGGAGATGAGAAGCAAGAAATGATTTGATGGAGGACACAACAGAGCTTTGGATCTCGTCTTTGTCTATGAGAAGTTGCTGTTTGCTTGGTGAAGAAGTAAACGAACCGAAAACAGAGCTTTGTCGTCTCTGGCGAAATGAAGAGACAAAACTTGTACTAGTCGGAGGTGTAACTCCAGTCAACAAATCCATAGATTGTCTGAAAATATCCCCAAGAACACCAAAATTATTCTCTAAAGAATAATTTCTTCAGATCTCTTACAAAAACAGAGCACTTAAAAAGAAAATGATTTACCGATAACTTCGAGGCCACGGAACGGGAACGTCTTCGGATCTGTTACGAGATAAAGGAGTTGAGGGAACGGAGCTCTCTGTTTGGCTTTCTTCATCTTCCTCATCGAACGTGTGATACAAATCTTCCCTTTCTTGATCGAATGTCTCGTTTTGCTTCATCTACTTTGTTTGTATTCTTCTACTGTGCTCTGTTTCAAAAACCAACAAAAGGTCTAAAAAGAAGAAGAAGAAGATTGAGAAGAAGCAACTAGGGGACGCAACGAAACGTGTTCTGTTTTCAAGTTCTAAATTATTGTCACGTTTCTTTATATTCTTTAATTAGCAGTCTCCTTACCTATGATGATGTCTCCCTGAATTTGTTTTTCCCCATAATTTAAATGTATTAATGAACAAATTCACGATTTTCCCATTATTCCACCAATAAGATAAATTTAATAATGTCCCATTATCCTATCACTACTAAATCTAAGAAACTTCAAGAACAATTCAAAGAATCTTCTACTCTGACGCGTAAGGTTCATTTACAAAAAATTTAGTTTTTATACAATAATACTATTTGCTTGAAAAAATATAAAAACGTTTCTGGCGAGGTTATTTATAAAACACAGAAATAGACACGTAATGAAGATTAGTTGATATGCATGTGATGTAAGAAGCCAATGACAGTTGGGTCATTAATTGGCCATTAAATGTTCATCTCTAATTACTTATGCAGCAGTTAAATTTATTTTTTGTTCGTTTTATTTTGGTAGCTGAGCACCTTCGTCTATAACTGCTTAAAAACTTACAATAATACTCAGACAATTTCTTACAGAACAAGAAAGCAAAGAAACTTACACATAAAAAAGCAATTGTATATATATATATATATATATATATCCACCCATCTCCAAGCAACCATTGATCATTCCAAGCTATCTACTTTTGCAGAGGTATATTGTAGAGAAGAAGAGGAATGAGAAATGGAGCTTTTTACATATATATGAAGAAGACTTATGATTTATCAATCTGGTTAAGCTTTCCGAGTCCATTGCAGTTAGCACAAACGATCTGAGGAAGATCCTTCCGTGCGGCGTTGGCTCTCAGAGTCACTCCTCCTTTCCTCACAAATCCTGCTCCGTCACATTCCGGACACCTAAACCACACACATTTCAGAGCTTAAACTCACAATGTACAATCTCTGATTCAGTTTACTACATCGGCTAAGAGTTTATGTACGTTTTCAAAATCCATAACAGAGGATTTAGTCCGGTTAAGATAATTCGAATGTTGAACCGGACAATAAACTATGATAATCTGCAATTGATCAGTCAAAATTTGGTTTAACGAGCATTAAAACCGGTTTAAGTCACAAGGTAAAAAGATGAGAGTGGTTTACGTGTCTTTGCGTTTGAAGAGGATCGGGAATGCAGTTCCGACGAGTGCAACGGCGATGGCTCCGCCGATTAAGTAGATTGTTCCGTCAGAAGAGACATCACCGACGGCGGCGACAACTACGGAGGAAGAAGATCTCTTGTTTTTGGGAAGAATCACATTGTTCGGTGATGGTGATCCCCACGAAGAAGAATGTTTCAGGAAGTTGGTTGATGACACGAACGTCGTCTGCAATGCCGGTGCGATCGTCATAATTTAGGGTTTTAAGTGACTGATTTCGATTTGGGGGAAGTAATAAGAAGAAGTGATTTGATTTTTATGGAAAGGTTTTGAATTTGGATTTGCTTCGTGACGTGTCACTCTCTCGAAGTGGATAACGTTTTCACTTGGGATTTTTGGGGTTCTTCAGTTTTCTTTTGTGTGTGGATAAGGTAGGCCCCTTCAAGATATTTCGAGTTAACAATTGGGCCTGTTAAGCCCATTATTAAGTTAGCGTGAACATAAGGCCCAAACTATTTGTCATTGTCTCTGACTCTCTGACCTTCGCAGAGTCTTTCTCTTCTTCCGTTGCTTCAATGGCGAAAGACGGACCTAACTGGGACGGTCTGCTTAAGTGGAGTCTCTCTCACTCCGATGGTACTCGACCTACTTGCCAATTAAGGTACGAAGTTTCTTTGTAATTTCAGGTTTTGTTGGTCACTTAGTGGAGCTTATGTTGTTTGTTGGGTTGTTTTAGAAATTTGCGTGGTTCTGCGTCAGTTTCTTATGAGGAATGAATCATGTAGTGGAATTTGACTATTTGATTTGGTATTGTTTGGTAGATGGTTTTTGATGATATGAAATTGTTTGGTTAGACAGTGAGGAGGATCGAAAATGGTTTGCAGAAGCTATGCAATCACAAACGGTAGATGTAGTCAAGCGGTTGAAGGAGATTACACAGGTATTGCAGACACCTCAACAAGTTTTGGAGGCTCATGAAGTGACCCCTCAAGATATTGAAGGTTCAATATGGAGTTCACTATTGTTTTCTTAGCTATTTTCTCTCTTGTTGGTTACTAAGATTTTGAGTTATGATGATTTGGTAGGTTTGTTGGATGAGTTGCAGGAACATGTTGAATCGATTGATATGGCTAATGGTGAGTCTTTTCATACTTTGACCTTGTAACTTTGTTCTATATCTGTCTTTTGATTGCTGGGCTTAACTTGTACTTCTTTGAATGTATGGGCAGATCTTCATTCCGTTGGAGGCTTGGTACCTCTTCTTGGCTACCTCAAAAACTCCAATGCTAATATCCGGGCTAAGTCTGCAGATGTTGTAAGCACAATAGTTGAGAACAATCCTCGGAGTCAAGAATCAGTTATGGAAGCCAATGGTTTAGAGTCCTTGCTTTTAAGGTTTACTTCAGACACCGATATGCATTCTCGAACACAGGCTCTCGGTGCAATATCATGTAAGCTGCTCTGAGTTCTATCCTATATACTTAGATGGTCGAATGCCTTTTTCAAAAACAAAAATGTCTATCGTAAATCTGATGAATGTATTGTGGTAAATTTGGGGTACAGCTTTGATTCGCAATAATAAACCTGGGATCACAGGTTTCCGGATTGCAAATGGTTACTCTGGTTTAAAAGATGCTTTGGAAACTGATAGTGTGAGATTTCAAAGGTAATAATACTCTTCACTTTTCTTCATGCTTGGATTCCTCTGAACTTTGAGAGAACACAAAGTTGTAACCTTTGTTCTGCTGTTGTCTAACTTTCAAAACTTTTGTCATTACTTTCTCATTCTTCAGGAAAGCTTTAAACTTGTTGCATTATCTTCTACAAGAGAATGACTCAGACTCCGATATTGCTATAGAATTCGGGCTTCACCATTTGATGATGCACCTCGTGTCTAGCTTCGATGCTGATGTAAGAGAAGCTGCTCTTCGAGGATTGCTTGAGCTCGTGAAAGCTAGAAAAGACTGTAGTACTTGTGGTTCTAGCATAGTGAAAGGCGATGAGAGACTCAGACAGATTCTAAAAGATCGGATCAAAGCAATCAGCCGGGTCAAAGCAATGAGCTTGTTTATGTCACAAGAAGATCTATCAGCCGCTAAAGAGGAGAGGCAGCTCTTAGATTCACTATGGACCACAATCTTCAACGAACCTTCTTCTCTTTAGAGACAAAGATACAAAGAGACAAAACCGTCTGTGCTTCCTTATATCATGAGTAAGCACTAAAACCGTCTTTTATGTCTTTGGACCCACCAGCTAAAGCTTGTGTCTTTAGAACACTAGTTAAAAGGATGGTAACCACTGTATAATGACCAAATTTTGATTCTATTTTGAGTTCAAATTTTCTCAGTTTCTCATTCAATGACCTAAAAACAGACCGTACAAGTACCAAATCAAGCTACTGCATGATAAACATAACATAAAAATCAGAAGCCTCTCACTTTGGAGGACAGAAAGTGATAACATAACGAGAAGCTCTACACTTATTCAAACTACTAGAATCATCAAACGCATAACTATAAGCTTTAGGACAAATCGCTTTAAACAGATTCGCGAACAGAGTCGGCTTACACGCCTGAGGATTCGCATATTCACCGGTGCAACAATACTTAGCCGATTGCATCGCCAAGCAAGCACTTTTACAACCAACCACTTTCCCATCTCTCTTAACTTCCAAAGCTGATGGACAACAAATGTTCAAATTCACTTCACAAGCCGCAACGCCACATCCAACTCCACCGCCGATTGGTTTCATCGACACCGGAAGATTGAAACCGTCGACGAGACTTACGTCGTAGAAATGAAGCGGAGAGGAAGATGAGCCTAATGTCATTTCTACTACGGTTGCTGGTGGTACACCGCCGGTTCCTTGGCAGTTGATAGAGCCGTCGTTGCAGTCTCCGGTTTGGCATGAGCCTTTACCGTTTTGGTTAAAGGTGCAGCCTTGTCTACCCCAGATTCGACCGGACCATTTATCCGGTACGTCTATGATGGTTTCTTCGCCGCTTCCCATGTGGAATCCGCCGTTTCTTGGTGTGATTTGGCCTCCGCCGCCGAGAATTCCCGGCCAAATGCTCTCCTGGCAGTTATTCACTATTATAAGCTGAGCTCCATCTGCAAAAGAACAAAGTCACTATTATTGAGAGGAATCAAAACGAGAAACAAAACCCATTTCATAAATTATCGAGAAGGAGAAGAGATATCGTACCAGTGAAGGCTGAGATAGTGAGAAAGAGAAGGAATAGAGTTGCAGATTTCGTCATTGTTGTTGATGTTGTTGTTGTTGTGTGGGGATATATCACTTCTAAAGTTTGCTTTTGTGTGTGTTGTGGTTGTTTTCAAGAGAATATTAATAAAGAATATGTTGAGGACGTCGTGGTCGAAGGAAGAAGTGGAAACTTGGGTTGCAAGACTAATATTGGTGTGGTGAAGTGGATTGTTGTATAGGGAACTGCCAAGTGCTAACGTTTTATAAACTGAGACTTTCATGGGATTAGTGGGAAAGAGAAAGATATGGAGGCTTGATCGTGAGCCTTCTTCTATGAAGAATGGGTTAAAGTTGGATTTAAAGAAAAAGAGAAAGATTCATATGTCTCTCAAACGTTTATTATTGGATAAAGATTAACACTCATAGATTTCTTCATCATTGCATTTCTTTAAGGCAAATTTGTTTATACTTTACAATCCATAACTAATTTTCAGACCTAGCTAAAATCTCATTGTCTAACATTTTAATTATTCTTAGAAATTGATTTGATATTTTTGAATATAGTTTTATAATTTTTGTAATAATGTCGTAATGTTACCACCTGAATTCACTGTTTTGAGTCTATATGAAAATTGTAATAAGGAAAATGTTAGAGTGCTTCACTAGAGTTTTGAACTTTTGATTTTATATGTCAGTTTGTTTTTCTTTCAAAAATTATGTTATATGTTATCTATGCGTATATAAACTTCATCACTTGCTAGTAGCCTAGCATGTCCCAACATTTCTTACCTTTGCTATGACCTTTTTCACTTTGTACATCAAATCAGCAGAGAGCATATATGCATTACTTCAATGAGAGGATTTGCTTTGTTTTTAAACAAAGGCTATATTTACACAAAACAAATCATTCTCTTTTTAATGTTCTTATAATATTTTGTTGGTTTTTGAAAGGTAATAATAGAGATCGAAGCCAAGAATGTCACTAGAGTCTATAGACTTGCTTTTAATAACAGGTGGGGAGGTTGAAGGTTTTGGTGGGTAGGTATCTTGCAAGACATACATATAACATATTGATGAGTACTACTTGCTCAATATTACTTCAAGCTGAAGCAAAATAACATATGAAACCAAATTGAGATAACACTTCAAATCATATTGCAAATGTAAAGAGTGAATTTGCACAATGATTTACAAAGTGAACATATACAACAATGGATTATAAGTTCTTTAAAAACCACAACAACAAAAAAAAAAAAAAAAAAAAAAAAAAAA